>Ga0164241_10000086_pt1 | contig 224771 bp, 196 predicted proteins | sample OricomyardsoilBY_FD_108780 | JGI IMG/M metagenome (GOLD analysis project Ga0164241, IMG submission 108780) | Backyard soil microbial communities from Emeryville, California, USA - Original compost - Back yard soil (BY) | ecosystem: Environmental > Terrestrial > Soil > Unclassified | place... | reverse complement strand
GACGATTCCCTGCCCCTGCGCGACGCCTTTGCTGTATTGTTTTTTGTTTCGGTGGGCATGCTATTCGATCCGAAAGTGCTCATTGAAGAGCCATTTAAGGTGCTAACCGTTATCGGCATTGTCATGTTCGGCAAAACCATTGTTGCCGTGGCGCTGGTATTGGCCTTTCGCTATCCCTTAAATACCGCGTTGGTAGTAGGGGCAAGTTTGGCGCAAATCGGTGAATTCTCCTTTATTTTGGCAGCGCTCAGTGTTGACGTAGGATTAATGAGTAACGAAACCCAAAACTTAATTGTTGCGGGCGCCCTGGTTTCCATCGCGTTGAACTCCCTGCTGTTTGCCACTATCGACCCAATTCAACGCTGGGTTGGCAGGCATTCCGAACTCGCCGGAAAGTTATCAATGCGCATGGACCCATTAGCCACTCTACCCATGTCGGTCGATGAATCCTTTTTATCCGGGCAAGTAGTATTAGTGGGTTATGGCCGTGTTGGGCGCCGTATTGCCCAAACGCTCACCAAACACAATATCCCTTTTGTGGTAGCTGAAACTAATCGCGATATTGTTGAACAGCTGCGTAAACAAAATATTCCTGCCGTTTGTGGTGACGCTGCCGACCCCAACGTGTTAATTCAAGCGCACGTTACCCATGCAAGCTTGTTAATTGCTGCAACTTCTAACACATTCCACGTGCGCAGCATGATTGAGATTGCACGCAAACTTAACCCCAAGATTGAAACTGTTATTCGCACCCACAACGGTGAGGAAGCCAAACTCTGGGAGAAAGAAAACATCGGCAAGATATTTTTCAGCGAGCAGCAATTGGCTGATGGCATGGCAGAGCATGTACTAATACGCATGGGGAAAGCCGAAGCCCACTAGTTTTGCGTGCCGCAGGCGCGTTTTAGCTATAGGCTTCGCTCTTGGAGTGGCCTATAATGCGCGCCTCTTTTTTGACTAGTTTTTAAACAGGCAAGACCCCATGTCCACTTCTGAGTTTTCCACCGTTGATAGCACCCTTTCGCCCATTATTACCGGCGAAAAACCCACAAAAAAGCTCTATATCAAAACTCACGGCTGCCAGATGAATGAATACGATTCATCGCGCATGCGTGATTTGCTGGGTGAATCCCATAATATGGTGGCAACGGAAGACCCAGAAGATGCCGATGTTATTCTGATCAACACCTGTTCCATCCGCGAAAAAGCCCAAGAACGCCTATTTCATGAACTTGGCCGCTGGAAAAGCCTTAAAAAGAAAAACCCGAACTTAGTGATTGGCGTGGGCGGTTGTGTTGCCAGCCAAGAAGGCGAAGCTATTGCCAAACGGGCACCCCATGTGGATTTGATTTTTGGCCCACAAACCCTGCATCGCCTACCCGAAATGATGGAAACCAAGCGTGTGAATGGCGCTGTGGTGGTGGACATTAGCTTCCCCGAAGTCGAGAAATTCGACCGCCTGCCCCAACCTGATGCCGATGGCGTAAGTGCTTTCGTATCCATTATGGAAGGCTGCTCCAAATACTGTACGTTCTGTGTAGTGCCTTACACGCGGGGTGAAGAAGTGAATCGCCCGGTGGCAGATGTGCTTACCGAAATCGCCCACCTTGCCAAACAAGGCGTGCGCGAAGTGAATTTGCTCGGCCAAAACGTAAATGCCTATCGCGGTCCCAATGCCGATGGCACCACCATGGATTTGGCTGAGCTGATTACCTGTGTGGCAGCGATTGACGGTATTGACCGAATTCGCTTTACCACTTCACACCCCGTTGAATTCACCGATGCCTTGATTGATGTCTATAACGAGGTGCCCGAGCTGGTTAGTCACCTGCATTTGCCGGTACAAAGCGGTTCAGACCGTATTTTGATGGCGATGAAACGCGGCCATACCGCGTTGGAATACAAATCCAAGCTGCGTAAAATTAAAAAGAATCGCCCTAATATCAGCTTCTCGTCTGACTTTATTATCGGTTTCCCGGGTGAAACCGAGGCCGACTTTGAAGCGACTATGAAACTCATCCAAGATATGGATTTCGATACCTCTTACAGCTTCGTCTACAGCCCACGCCCCGGCACACCGGCAGCAGATTTGCCGGATGATACCGACGAAGAAACCAAGAAAATGCGCCTCAAGATCCTGCAAGATCGCTTAATTCAACAGGCAATGGCGATTAGCCGCCGCATGGTAGGCAATACTGAGCGTATCTTGGTGACCGGTTACTCACGTAAAGATCCTGGCCAGCTTGCAGGCCGCACCGAGAATAATCGCGTGGTGAACTTTCGCTGCGACAATACCGACCTGATTGGCAAATTCGCAGATATTGTGATCGAAGAAGCGCTAACTAACTCCTTGCGTGGCGTGTTAATTAGTTCTGAGTTAGATGAAGACTGGATAAAGTAAGACTTTCTATTTTTTTGCTTTATCCGCTAGTCGATATGGTTTAGTCTTGGTTCTATCTAAGTCACACGAGTTTATTGAACGCCTTGAACAGCCATATAAGTAGTTCTGAACAGACCAACACTTCACAAACAAAGCCTGAACAGACACCCGTTGCGCCCGAATCCATCCAGTTCACACTGGAGCCTAACGATAGTCGCCGCCTTGCCAATCTCTGTGGTCTTCTTGGCCAACACCTGCACCAGATTGAAAAGCATTTCGCCATTGAAATCCGCAATCGCGGCAACGACTTTGCACTTATTGGTACCAAGCGCGCGACCACTACCGCCACCCAATTATTGCGTCATCTCTACGCGGAAACCGCGAACGCCGAACTAACTCCCGATGAAGTTCACCTTGCCTTGCAAACCTCAGGTATTGAAGCCCTTATGGAACAACTAAATACGCCTTTTGAAACTAATCGCAACGCAGACCTTGATGCCACCGAATCCAACAATTCAGGCGTGACTTTAATTCGCACCAAAAAATGCACGATTAAACCGCGCGGTGCCAATCAACTGGGTTATGTGAAAGCAGTACAAACTAACGATATTAATTTTGGGATTGGCCCAGCCGGTACGGGTAAAACGTACCTCGCTGTTGCCTGCGCGGTTGAAGCGCTTCTGAAAGATCAAATTGAACGTATTTTATTAGTGCGCCCTGCGGTTGAAGCCGGCGAAAAACTCGGTTTCTTGCCCGGCGATTTAGCGCAAAAAGTTGACCCTTATTTGCGTCCGCTGTATGACGCTTTATTTGAAATGCTCGGCTTTGACACCGTTGGAAAATTAATGGAGCGCGGCATTATTGAAGTTGCTCCTCTCGCCTTTATGCGCGGCCGCACACTCAATAATTCTTTTGTGATTTTGGATGAAAGTCAAAACACCACCCGCGAACAAATGAAAATGTTTTTAACGCGAATTGGTTTTGGCACTACCGCGATTATTACTGGCGACCCAACCCAAATCGATTTGCCGCGCGGCATGGCTTCCGGCCTGCGTCACGCGGTTGAAGTTTTAGAGGGCGTATCCGGTATCAGCTTTACGCATTTCACATCCAAAGATGTTGTGCGCCATCCTATCGTTATGCGTATCGTTGAGGCTTATGACGCGTTTGAAAAAGCAAACCCTAGTCATAACGGCAATAATAACCAGAATAATCAGGTGAGCTAAATCATGCCGTACCGAATTGATGTTGAAGTGAACAGCTCCAACACAAAAATCCCCAGCATTGAAAACATTGAACTCTGGATTAGTACCGCGCTCCAAAGTGATGAGCTGAACCAAGCCGAAGTCAGTGTTTACATTGTTGATGAAGCTGAAAGCCAAGAGCTGAATACGCAATATCGCGGTAAAGATAAACCCACCAACGTGCTCTCCTTCCCTGCCGATATTCCCGATGAAGTAGGCGTACCTTTGCTAGGCGACTTAGTGGTTTGTGCTCCAGTCGTTGAGCGCGAAGCGCAAGAACAAGGTAAAACCTTGGAAGCACATTGGGCACATATGCTAGTGCACGGAACGCTGCATTTACTCGGTTACGATCACATAGAAGATGATGAAGCAGAGGTGATGGAAGCCTTGGAAACGCGATTGATTACGCAATTAAATTTCCCGGCACCCTATACAGAGTTAGCCTAGACAACCCAGAGTTAACCGAAAGTTAATTTGTACATGACACTTGTTCCATAGGGACATATTTTTAAATCAGGTAGACCCAAAATGTCGGAAGACTATAGCAGCCAAACAGATAAACACGAAAAATCTTGGCTGGATAAATTACTACACGCCTTTAGCGATGAACCACGTTCGCGCGATGAATTGTTAGAAATCATCAAAGACGCGGCCGACAATAAATTGCTCGACCAAGATGCACTTAGCATCATTGAGGGTGCGCTTGATGTGTCTTCATTGCAAGCGCGCGAAATCATGGTGCCGCGCTCGCAAATTACCGCAATTCGCATGGACGATTCTCCACAAGATTTTCTGCCACAAGTCATTGAATCTGGCCATTCACGCTTCCCGGTGATAGGTGAGAGCTTGGATGACATTAAAGGTATTTTACTCGCCAAAGATTTGTTGCCACTCGTACTAAACGGCACGGAAAATTTTAATTTAGAAAACATTTTGCGCCCGGCTAATATTGTGCCAGAAAGCAAACGTGTTAACGTCTTACTGCGTGAATTCCGCGAAAACCGTTATCACATGGCCTTGGTTATGGATGAGTACGGCGGCATTTCTGGCCTTATGACGATTGAAGATATTCTGGAAGAAATTGTCGGTGAGATTGAAGACGAAACTGACAATGAAGAAAGTGATATTTATATAAAGCGCATGAGCGACACCGATTTCATTATCAAAGCGCTCACACCTATTGATGAGTTCAACGAGCATTTTAACGCTGAATTAAGTGAAGAAGATTTCGATACTATCGGGGGCATATTAATGCAAGAGTTTGGTCATATTCCCAAGCGCAATGAAGTCGCAGTGATTGAAAACTTTCAATTCCGTGTACTCTATGCCGACAATCGCCAAATTCATTTGCTGCGCTTAACAGTTTTATAAAATGGAATACAGTTCATCCTGAGCGGTATTTTGTAACCACTCAAAATAGAATGCCGCTCAGGATGAACGGGACTTTATACGTAAACATATAAACGAAAATTAAATCCAATTAATCAGGGAGTCGTCATCCTCGCGCAGCGGGGATCCAGCTGTTAAAAAATTAGAATCCAAAGCTGGATCCCCGCTGCGCGAGGATGACGACAGTGTTTTACATTACCGTCTCACAAAGATACGCAGCTTTTTATGGCCCCCTCCAATCTTATCCAACGTTTAAACCAACTCCCCAACTGGCTGCAGCTCACTATCGCCTTACTAGCGGGCTGTTTAATCCCGCTGAGTTTCGCGCCTTTCAATATCTGGCCACTCGGTATTGTAGCGCTGACTATTTTTGCATTACTTATCAACGAGCAATCGGCAAAAGTTGTGTGGTGGCGCTCTTGGTGCTTTGGTGTGGGTATGTATGGCGTTGGTGTGTCATGGGTGTACGTCAGCATCAGTGGCTTTGGTGGCGCACCCATACCATTGGCCGCCTTTCTGGTAATGGTTTTTGTCTTTTTTATGGCAGCAGTATTTGGTCTTCCTTTTTATGCGTTTGGGCGTTGGTTTAATCGCCATCCATTAAGTTTACTTATCGCATTCCCCGCCACATGGCTGCTTGGCGAATGGCTGCGCACTTGGCTACTGACTGGCTTCCCATGGCTATTCATTGGCTACGCAGATTTAACCAATTGGCTCTCAGGGTGGGCGCCGGTGGTGGGTGTTATGGGGTTGAGTTTACTCAGTGCATTCACAGCAGCTGTGTTCGCTCACTTTATTTTTAAGCCACGCAAAACTCACCATTTAATTCTAGGCAGCTGCGCGATTTTTTTCATTTGGGGTGCAGGTTTTTCGCTGCAAAAAATTGAATGGACGCAAATCTCTAAAACGCCCACCAGTATTGCAATTGTGCAACCGAATATTGCTCAGGAAGACAAATGGCAAGTGGATTCGCGTGCGGCTACGATGGATTTATTGCGTACAAAAACTGAACCACTCTGGGGGCACAAAATTATTATTTGGCCTGAAGCCGCTGTTACGGAAGTTTACAGCCAAGTCCTTCCCTTTCTTAACGAAATGAACCGCAAAGCGGCGGATGCTGAATCAGGTTTAATCACGGGCATTATTTTTGACGACCAAGATAAGCAGGTTTATTACAATTCGATAGCAACTTTCGGCAAAGCTATAGGCATTTATCACAAGCGCCGCTTAGTGCCCTTTGGCGAATATGTACCTATGGAATGGTTGCGAAATTTAATTGAATTTTTTAATTTACCCACCTCTTATCTTAACGTTGGCGCTGATGATCAACATGGGCTAAAAATTGATGACTTACTGATTTCACCCACAGTTTGTTACGAGGTCGCTTATCCAGATTTAGTGGCAAAAAGTGCAATAGATTCACAGCTATTAATGTCTGTGAGCAACTTAGGCTGGTTTGAAGATTCACTGGGTCGCCATCAATTTATGCAAATGGCGCAAATGCGCGCGCTTGAAACCCAACGCTATTACGCCTACAGCACTAACAACGGCCCCAGCGCTATTTTTGATCGCAAAGGTAAAATCACCGCACAGACAAACGCTTTTGAGCAAACCAGTTTGAGCAGTGAAATTTTCGCCGTCGATGGTTCAACACCCTTTATGCGCTTTGGCAGCTTACCTTTGGTTGTTATAAGTGTTTTGGGATTAGTGTTGATGCGATTTTTTGGCAAAAAAAATCCAAGCTAATTAGCTTGGATTTTTTCAGATCGCTACTGCCATTAAAACTTCAATTAAAAGTGTAATTAACCAGAAGCGACTTGCAAACCGCCCTGAATATTCAGGAGCGTTAAAAATTGGTTGTGCTGGCTGTGCGAGCTAATCATTTCACAGCGCGCCGACAAAGGCGAATTACCTACCCACTCAAAACGCCAGCGCCAAAATTGTGGGTTAGTGATATCACCACGTAACTCTACCATCTCAAAGCGACGTGCATCCAGTTTAAATAATTCACGCAATTGAAACGCAAAATGCTCAGCATTTTTTGCCACAAGACTAGAAGCGTGTTGCGCAAGTGCAGTCACGAACACATATTCGCGCCCAAACGCTTGGCTGTGGGAAACGGCGAGCTCTAGCACTTGGCCTAAACGATTTGCTAATGAATAGTTAGTAAACGAATTGGGCAATGAGGTCACGCTTGATAATGTCATGTGGCATTCCTTCTTGTTATGCTTCTTACTCACAGACATCTACTCCCCACTAAAATTCCCCACACGTTTAAATATCCGCAAAATTTATGCGGCAGTGTAAATAACTCAGTTAGCTGGCTGCGCGGGCGGCAGTCTACGTGGAATTAATGACAGTTCAAATGATTTTTAACGACGCGTCTGATTTAGTCTAAAAAGATTGATGGTGTTCAAAGCCTGAACCGAAAGATGGGTAATTGTGTTTCTTTTAGTGGCTATTTGTAGATTATTAGGTAACAAGTTTGCGCTACTTATTACCTAATATTGATAAGAGGCAAATCGAATACATTAAACGCCTACCGCAAGCAGCGAGGCGTTTAACTCTCTTTTGCGATTAAAGAATATCGCTAGCGTCCAAAAACTGCACAACACCACTGCTGGGCGTAAATTTTTCAATCGTCGCACAAGCATCAGTTTCAGTTTCTGCTGCGGCATTTCTATCAATTTGCAAATCGGCGAAGTTAAATAAAGTGGTATCTGCCAATTGCGATGGAGTAACATTTTTGATTGCTGAAAATAACGTTTCAGTACGGCCCGGATACTGCTTCTCCCAACCATGCAACATGTCTTTAATCACTTGACGTTGGAGATTTTCCTGCGAACCACACAAGTTACATGGAATAATTGGGAAACCTTTTAGCTCCGCAAACTCAATGATATCGGCTTCATTGCAATAGGCGAGCGGGCGAATCAAAATATTACGTTTATCATCCGCCAATAATTTAGGTGGCATAGCTTTGAGTTTGCCGCCGTAAAACATATTCAAAAATAAGGTTTCGATGATGTCATCGCGATGGTGCCCAAGTGCAATCTTGGTTGCACCTATCTCATCCGCAAAACTGTAGAGAGTCCCGCGTCGCAGACGCGAGCAGAGGCCACAAGTGGTTTTGCCTTCGGGAATAATGTCTTTAACAATACTGTAGGTGTCTTTTTCAATGATATGAAACGGCACACCCAGCGCAGTGAGGTATTCCGGCAATACATGTTCCGGGAACCCCGGCTGCTTTTGATCCATATTGACAGCCACTATTTCAAAGTGGATCGGCGCAGTTTTTTGCAAGCCCAGCAGGATATCCAGCATGGTATAAGAGTCTTTACCACCGGAAAGGCAGACCATAACCTTATCACCCTCCTCGATCATGTTGTAATCAACAATCGCGGTGCCCACTAAACGACGCAGACGCTTTTGCAACTTGTTGAATTCCAGACGATCTTGGCGCATATGTAGCTCTTTCATAGACATTAACTCAATACCAAACGGGGTTCAGCGAGCACTGTATTTATTTGACACGTGCTTTCGCTGAAAAGGCGCGCATTGTACGGATTTTGCGCATACGAGGGAATGACTAGAAGGCAAGTTTAAGCTTTATCTACGTAAATGCGGCAAGCCATCGGCAATGGCTGGTCACGTCAAAAACCGGCGCAATTTACAAAGCGGAAAATCCTTGCCTCAGTTATCCGCCGTATCTCTTCATCACGGCCTAGAAACCAGCCGAACTTGCTGTTTTTTGCGCTTTTTTGCGGCGCATTACCTATGGCATAAGCCTTGCTTTTACTCAAAGTGAAGAAAGTTTAAAACCACCTTGTGTGGGCTATCGAGTGGAGTAGTAGGTATGACGATGTTGCGTTCAGTATGGCAAAAACTATCAGGCAAGCAGGGCGCGGCAAAAGCCGTATCTGCAACGGCAGCGCCAAAATCTACAACACTTGCATTGGCCAGTGTGTCGCCTATCACTAAAGTCGCTAGCGATTCACTTCCCAGTCAGTATCTGCCGCTCTTACAGCTGTTAAATCAGCGCCAAATGATTGAAGTTAAAGTGGAAGGCTGTTTATTCACTTACCAAACTTTAATTCTGGCCATTGATGCCGAACGCGGGCTGCTATGGTTGGATGATCTCTTCCCCAACCAACATGCGCTGGAAATGGGTGATCAAATTACCCTGCGCCACCTTCGCAACGGTGATCAATTGAGCTTTAGTTCGCCCATTCTCGCGTGGGGTAGCACGTTCGGTGCCAATGGATTGGCGATTATATTGCCAGAGCAGCTCTCATATACACCTCGCCGCCAGTTCGTGCGCGCAGATATGAGCAACAAACCGAGCGTGAGCCTTAAGCTTAAAGCAATTGGGCAAGACATCTGTTTCGGTAGTGTGCTGGATATTTCTAGCGGTGGCCTACGAGCCAGTATTGCCGGTAACATCTTGGGACAGCTTCGCCATGACGCGCTCTTACCGCTTTGTGAATTCAGTTTAAGCGATGAATTAACCATTCGTTGCAGCGCGCGGGTGCGTAGTTTCCGGTTAGTGCGCACGCCCCATCGCCACACCCAAGTCAGCATTGAGTTTGTGGATCTTCCCGCCGAGCGAGCGCAACAGCTGCAACAATTCATCAATAACCTAATTTACCTTCAACAACCTCAAGAAATACTGGAATTACGCAGCGCCTAAGCCGGCAAAAACAAAATTTTGAACTAAGCTTTCAAGCGATAGAAGGCACTCAATATTCCCTCCTTTTTCGCCCGATCACGAACACATACATCAACTGCTTAGCAGTGCTTTAGATAGGACACCAGCATGCGCAACAACGGCCCCCTGAGTGGACGCGAAATTAGCGTTTCAGCCAATGAAGAAATCGTTTCCTCCTCCGATTTAAAAGGTAACATCGTATTTTGCAACGATACCTTTTGCAAAATTTCCGGCTACACACGCGACGAATTACTTGGCCAACCCCACAATATTTTGCGCAATTCCTATATGCCTGCCTCCGTATTTGCAGGCTTTTGGCAAACCCTAAAAGCCGACAAACCTTGGATGGGTATAGTAAAAAACCGCTGTAAAAATGGTGACCACTACTGGGTAGATGCCTACGTCACCCCCGTGCACGATAAGGGCCAAGTAGTTGGCTATGAATCCGTTCGCGTTAAGGCCACCCAAGAGCAAATTAGTCGTGCCGAAAGGGTTTATGCACGCCTCCAAGAGGGCGCGCCGGCATATCCTGTATGGGAAAAGCTCTGGAGCCACTGGGGTAATGCACTCATTATTGCCCTGCTTGGCCTTGTGGTTCTGGCAGTTATAAGCTTTGTAGCAGGCTCACCTTCGGTAGGGCTTATTGCTGGATTAACCTTGGCATCCTTGGCAATTGGGTTTAGCGCTCATCAAATTAGCCTTAGCAGCTTATCCAGCACACTCGATGAAGCACACAAAATCATCAATGATCCAGTCGCCGCCTACATTTATACAGGGCGCAGCGATCCTCAGGGCGAAATTTTACTGGCTCAAATAGCGAGTAAAGCGCGTTTACGTACTGCGCTGGGTCGCTTTGGGGAATCTGCTTCTGAAATCTATATCACAGCTAAAGCAGCGAATGTGCAAGCGCAAAAAACCTATAAAGGCATGACAGCACAACAACACGAAACCGCGAGTGTTGCCAATGCCATGCGTCAAATGTCGTTGGCAGTACACGAGGTGGCGGTGGGCGCCACCCAAACATCCACTGCAACCAGCTTGGCAATTACCGAGGTTGAGCAAGGCAAGCAAGTTATATCGGTGGCTAATAGCGCCATTTCTGACTTATCAGCCATGGTGGCCAACCTTGGGCAAGTGTTGAGTAAATTAAGTGAAGACAGCGGCAAAATTGCCAGTGTGGTAGATGTGATTCGCAGCATTGCCGAACAAACCAACCTGCTTGCACTTAACGCCGCGATTGAAGCTGCGCGTGCCGGTGAACAGGGTCGTGGTTTTGCAGTAGTTGCCGATGAAGTGCGACACCTTGCACAGCGCACGCAGGAATCCACCCGCCACATTCAAGAAATTATCGGCAATCTCGGGAAGGCAACATTGGACGCCAGCAGTAATATGGAAAACTGCCAAGAGTTGGCAAATCGTAGCGTCCATGAAATGAGCAATGTGCATGAAGCCTTAAATGCCATTACCAACTCAGTAAATAGCATCAATCAAATGTCGCACCAAATTGCGGCTGCCGCCGAAGAACAGTCTTGCATGGCGCGCGAGATTGAAGAAAATACCAACGCCATTGCGCATATTTCCGATCAATCGCAAACACAGGTGAATGAGGCCGATAGGCTCAATCATGAGATGGCAGAGCTATCGCACAAACAAAAAGATTTGATTACGCGTTTTAATTAAATGTGGAGCGCGAGTGGGTTTACCCTACTCGCTCAGTTTTAAGCCTGTCACAATTCCCTTATCCATATCCCTTATCTCAACCAATAAACTGCACCACACTGCGCACTTGAATCTATAATAAGAGCGCGAATTGCGTTACTTGCATTCCATCCGATTTTTTAATGAGCGCGCTATGCTATCGACTACTGAATTAACTGAACTTGATCGCGAATATCTCTGGCACCCTTACACTTCCTTTACCAATCCGTCTCCTATTTTCCCCGTGCGTCGCGCGCAGGGTGTGCATATTGAGTTAGCGGATGGACGTAAGTTAATTGATGGAATGTCATCTTGGTGGAGCGTTTTACACGGCTACAATCATCCAGACATTAACCAAGCGATTACCGATCAACTGCAACAATTTGCGCACGTGATGTTTGCAGGGTTCACGCACGAGCCCGCAGCAAAGCTGGCAAAAATCTTGGTAGACATTACACCGGCAGGTTTAAACAAAGTTTTCTTTTCTGACTCTGGTTCAGTTGCCGTTGAAGTTGCGTTAAAGATGGCGATTCAATATTGGTATTCACAAGGTGAAACACAGCGCACGACTTTTTTAGCACTTAAGAAGGGTTACCACGGCGATACATTTGGGGCTATGGGGGTATGTGATCCGCATTCCGGCATGCATCATTTATTTCATCAAAGTATTTCACACCATTTATTTGCCGACGAACCCAGCTGCAAATTTGGTGAAGAATTTGACGAAAAAAGTTTTGCCAACTTTTCACATCTCTTGCAGCGCAATCGCCAAAAAATTGCAGCGGTCATTATAGAACCTATTGTACAAGGTGCCGGCGGTATGCGTTTTTATTCGCCGGTATTTTTACAGCGCGTGCGCGAACTTTGCGATCAACTCAATGTGCTGCTCATTGCCGATGAAATTGCCACCGGTTTTGGGCGTACCGGCAAACTCTTTGCCTGCGAACACGCTAATATCAGCCCAGATATTATGTGCATTGGCAAAGCGTTAACAGGCGGTTACATTACTCTCGCGGCAACACTCTGCAATGACAAAGTGAGCGATGGTATTTGCAAAGGCACGAATAGCGTATTTATGCATGGCCCCACCTTTATGGCAAACCCCCTCGCCTGCGCCGCTGCTAACGCCAGTATTGAGCTGCTGCAAAAAATGGATTGGCAAGCAAAAGTCAATCAAATAGAGCAGCAATTAAAAACCGAATTAGAACCCTGCCGCAACTTGCCTGCCGTGGCCGATGTGCGTGTTTTAGGTGCTATAGGTGTCGTGGAATTGCATGAGCCCGCCAATGTTGCTCAACTACAGCCGCAATTTGTAGATTTGGGAATTTGGGTAAGGCCCTTTGGTAAACTCGTTTACCTTATGCCGCCATTTATTATTAATGAGCAAGAATTGCGTTCGCTTACCTCAGGTATTCAAACGGTATTGAGCAGCCTAAAATAAAAAAAGTCCTGAAGTGATCAGCATCACTTCAAGATTTTTATAGCCGCCCTTGCAAGTACTACTGAATTTTTTTAATACCTACCGCCGCACGCACTTTTTCTAACAGCGGTTTGCTGTGCGCGCGAGCTTTATCGGCACCCATTTGTAAAACCTCTTCAATATGAGTTGGGTTAGCTAAAAGGGCTTCATATTTTTCGCGCGCTTCGCCCACTTGATTATTAATCAACTCAAACAATTGTTTTTTGGCTTCGCCCCATGCAATACCATCGGCAAATGCTTGGCGCATATCGGCAGCTTGTTGTGGTGTCGCAAAGGCTTGCCAAATTTGAAATACCGTTGAAGTGTCTGTATCTTTCGGTTGGCCTGGCTCTAGCAAGTTGGTCACAATTTTATTAATGGATTTTTTTAATTGTTTTTCAGGTAAAAATAACGGAATGGTATTGCCGTAGCTTTTACTCATTTTGCGGCCATCTAAGCCTTGCAAGACAGCCACGTTGTCATCTACCAAAGCTTCAGGCAGTACAAAGTGTTCGCCGTAATGGTGATTGAATCGTGCAGCAATATCGCGCGCCATTTCAATATGTTGAATTTGGTCTTTACCCACCGGAACTTTGTTCGCATTAAACATTAAAATATCGGCTGCCATTAAAATGGGGTAAGAGTATAAGCCCATAGTAATACCAAAATCGGCATCATCACCCGCCGCCACATTCGCATCTACCGATGCCTTGTAGGCATGAGCGCGGTTCATTAAACCCTTGGCAGCCATACAGGTTAACATCCAACACAACTCTGGAATTTCAGGTACATCGGATTGACGATAAAAAATTGCGTTGTCGGTATCCAAACCTAGTGCTAACCATGTTGCCGCAATTTCACGGGTTGACTGATGCACCAACACCGGATCATGGCATTTAATTAGCGCATGAAAATCGGCAAGGAAATAAAAGGATTGTACATCGGCGCGCTCGCTGGCCGCTATGGCGGGGCGAATGGCGCCCACATAATTTCCTAAATGAGGGGTTCCGGTGGTAGTAATGCCGGTAAGAACACGCTGCTTGCTCATAGTTATGCTTCTTAATCTGAATAAAGCCGGTTTAGTCTGAAAAAAATAGTTGAATAAAAGCGGCATTATACAGGCAAGCAATTAGGTTTAGCGCGGGTAAGATGTTAAAAACGCAGGTATAAAAACCAGAGAATGGCTATTTATTAGGCTCGTGATGCAAACTCGCCTCTTGCAGAATTAGCGTGTCATAACCCGCTTGGTTTAAAAGCTGTGCTGCAACATCTGCCCGGCGCCCGGCATCATCTGTTACTACGTAGGTTTGCGATTGATCCAAACTGGGCAAATTTTTACGCAACTGGCTGAGCGGGATATTACGGCTGTTGGGAACTGATTGAAAACGCCGCTCAAGCGGTAAACGTACATCAATAATTTGATAGCGATTTTCAGATTCCTGATTTTTGGCCAGCTCATCGAATGAAATAAAACGCCGCACCGGTTCTTGCAGTAACGTCAGGAAATCACTTTTTTCCAAGCACATGAGCTTGCCTGCGGTAAGCATTTTTATAGTGGCATTGCGCGTGGTGTCACCCACCAACGCCTCTTCACCAAAATAATCACCGGGTCGCAGCGCTGCCAGTAAATTACCTTGCTTATCTTGCACCTTAGCACTGCCGGTTTCTAATACATAAAAGAATTCGCCGCGCTCGCCTTCTTTAATCACCTCTTCATCAGCAACCACTTTTTGCGAGGTAAAACGCATAAATAATTGACGAATATTGCCAGGCGGAATTTTATTAAAGAATGGCGACTGCAATAGACTCGACATCCAATCGCCTTCTTCAGCATCTTCAAATTCAACGCTTTCATTTTTTCCATCCACAGTGTCAGCTAAGTCTTCGCTGCCACTTTCGCTCCACGCCAAGACCAAATCCGAAAAATCACTCTCTACCGATAACACCACTACCAATGACTTTGCCACCGCGGAAACTTGAGTAGGCGATGCGCTATTAAGTGGAACCTTGTGGGAATCATCTTCACTGCAAATAGAGGTTATGGCGAATTGCGAATCGATTAAATCGACATTGCCACTGACCAGATAAATGGAATGATTAAGCTCGCGGCCACGTTTAAAAATAATGGCACCCTTGTCATATTCTTTCAGAGTGGCTTTTTCAATGATTTTGGATAAATACTCATAAGCCAGAGTATTGAAGGGCGAGAATCTAGCGAGGAGTTCATGTGTAAGTGTCATAAGCGACTCCGGATAATACGACTGCAGTATCGCGAATTATAAACAGCTACCGTTAAAAGCGGCGATGACTTGCCAAGTCTTAGCGCTGAGTCACACTCCCTTCGGACAAAAGCCCAAGCCGTTAGGCAAAACGTAGAGGTTGGGGGTAACGATAAAAAGCACTCGCAATCCGGTAGAGATAATGTGCATCTGCAATGCCAGCCAGCTCCCGAATAGAATGCATGGCAAAAGTAGGCACACCGACGTCAATGGTTTTTACGCCAACTTCTGAAGATACAATCGGGCCAATCGTACTGCCACAACCCATATCAGTACGTGCAACGAATACTTGCACTGGCACCTGATTCTGCTCACACAACCAATTAAAAAAACCACCCGTTTCACTGGTAGTTGCATAACGCTGGTTTGCATTGATTTTAACCACGGGACCACGATTCAATAAAGGGCCGTGGTTTTCATCATGACGATCCATAAAATTGGGATGGACGCCGTGCGCATTATCCGCAGAAATCATCAGCGAACGTTCAATGACACGAATACGCGTTTCAGTCTCTGGAATTAAACGTTCCAAAAATTGTTGCAGCATGGGGCCTTTAGCGCCACAACAGGATGTACTCCCCACTTCTTCATGATCCGTACAAATTAATAAACTGGAAACATCCGCATCCGCATTTAAAATAGCTTGTAAACCCACGAAACAACTGAGCAAATTATCGAGCCTTGCACTGGCAATAAAATCTTGCTGCAAACCAATCAACGCTGGCGCTTGAGTATCATACAAACTCATTTCGAAATCTAAAACCTGCGCGGCATCCGTATGGGGCTGCTCTTGCTGTAATTGTGCCAATAATAACGATTTAAAATTGGGCACAAGCGTGGCGCCTTCACCCAGCTGAAACAACACTGGCACTATATCTTTCTGCGGGTTAATGCAGCGGCTATTGTTAACTTCGCGATCTAAATGAATCGCCAAACTCGGCACAGTTGCAATAGCTTGTTTGAAATCAATTAAAGCACTCGCTATTTTATTGTCGTGCGTTTTATAGGTGATGCGGCCAGCCAGCGATAAATCGCGATCAAACCACGGCGCCAATAAAGCACCACCATAAACTTCTACCCCCAATTGGACATAACCTTTACGATTTAATTCGGGTTGGGGCTTAACTTTCAAACAGGGGCTATCGGTGTGCGCACCCAGCATGCGAATACCGGTATCCAGCAAGGGTTTCTTGCCGTATACAAAAGCAATAATCGATGAGTCATTGCGTTGCACAAAATAACGATTTCCCGCCTGCAAGCTCCATGCAGCCGCTTCAGACAATTCCTCAAAGCCCGCTGCCAGCAATTGTGCAGCCATAGTCTGCGATGCGTGAAAAGGCGTTGGCGATGCTTGAATAAAGCTCAACAGCTGATTGTTGAAATCAGTTTGCTCTAATAATGGCGACATAATTTCTTCCTGACTATTTCACAAATTAAAGCGATTGAGGTCTAATTCGCTCGCGTTTTTTCCACGAAACAGAATCGCGCAAATACACGGGCTGCGCATCTAAAATAGACATGCTTTGGCCGTGCTGAAAAGCATTTACCGCCAAGCTGAGAATATCTTTTGCATTGGGGTGAACGTCTTGTATTAACTGCTCAGGAGCGATGGCCTGTAAATCAGCATAGTGCCAACCGGGCCCTATGGCGATAAATTGTTTATGTAAATCTTTCACAATAACTTGCTCGCACACATCCGCAGGCTTCATTACATATTCATCGCTTAGCGCTTGGGGAATTTTATCGGCGCTGAATAAGCCCCAATAAATTTCATCCATACGCGCATCCAAAGCAACTAATAAAGGTAAAGAGTTATTTAGGTTCTCTGTTGCAAAACCTTTCGCCATTACCTGCAACGTTGAGATAGGAATAACCGGCAAATTAGCGCCAAAAGCCAAGCCTTGCACTACGCCCATGCAAATACGCAAACCGGTAAAAGAGCCGGGGCCGCGGCCATAGGCAATCGCATCCAAATCTTGTAACCGACAATTTGCTGCATTTAAAATTTCATCTACCATCGGCAACAAACGTTGGGTGTGGCTTTTGGCGGCAAGTTCAAAAATATGGCTAGTTACACCGTCAATCGTTAAGGCGACTGAGCAGGCATCAGTGGAGGCATCAAGCGCTAAAATTTTAGTCATGGATAATAAGTTCGTCGAAAAAGAGCTTGTTCAAGAAATTGCGATAAAAAAATAGGCTCACTGGGAGCCTATTTTTTTATACCGTTGCAAAGCTTAGCTCAAAACAGTGAGCAACTGTTTACGAATTGCATCAACACTGCCTACACCGTCAATACGCGTATAAACCGGCGCATTTTTTTTGCCTTCTGTTAATAGATTTTGGTAGAAGCCAACCAGCGGTTTAGTTTGCGCGTGATATACCGTTAAACGTTTACGCACAGTTTCTTCTTGATCATCAGGGCGCTGAATTAAAGGCTCGCCCGTAATGTCATCGTGACCGGCTACTTTGGGCGCATTATGCAATATGTGATACACACGACCCGATGCTTCATGAACGCGACGGCCGCTTAAGCGCGCCACTATTTCTTCATCGGCAACATCAATTTCAATCACGTGATCAATACTCACGCCGGCTTCCAGCAAGGCTTCAGCCTGCGGAATTGTGCGCGGGAAACCATCAAACAGGAAACCATTATTGCAGTCACTTTGGAGGATACGCTCTTTAACCAACGCAATAATCAAATCGTCTGATACTAGACCACCCGCCGCCATAATATCTTTAGCTTGCAAGCCCAAAGGAGTTCCCGCTTTTACAGCGGCACGCAACATATCACCAGTAGAAATTTGTGGAATACCAAATTTCTCCATGATCAGCTGCGCTTGGGTACCTTTACCTGCACCAGGTGCGCCTAACAAAATCACTCTCATTACGGATTGCTCCTCAAATTATTTTAGCTCTTAGTATCAAGCGACCCTGAGCGCTTAAAGTTGTCTATAAATGCCAACGGGTGCACAAAAAAGCCAGTAAAAAGGGCGTTAGGTTACACGGCCAAGCGGGCAATCACAACCTTAAGCCCGAGATGATAGCTATATAACCGACCGGTAGAGTAAGAAACCGTGAGATTGGGCAATATTTGCACACACATCATTCGCTATTAATTTGATTTGTCCTATTTAGATTGTACCCATAGACTTTTCATCCTACAATTTGCCCAATAAAGACAACGACGAGGGTGCGAAGATGGGTTCCAAAGTAGAATTGGATGAGTATGACCGTAAGATTTTACGCGCACTGCAAGAGAATGCAGACTTCTCAATGGCGGACTTGGGGAACCTTATAGGCTTATCCCACACACCTTGTTGGCGACGCTTAAAACGTCTTGAAGCTGAGGGGGTGATTCGCGGCAAGGTAACACTCCTCGATGCAAAAAAAATTGATCTGGGCGTACGCGTGCATGCATTTGTAACCGCCAAAAATCACGATGAAGAAGCCTTAAGTGCGTTTGAGGCGGCAGTACAAAGCATTCCAGAGATTGTTGAGTGCTACTCCACCAGCGGTGACAAAGATTATGTCTTACAGATAGTGATCAACAGCGTTGAAGAATACGAGCAACTCTTGCGTAAAACCCTACTCACACTCCCTAACGTGGGTAGTATTCATTCAACGTTTTCGCTTAAACAGATTAAATACACCACGCAGTTACCTATCTAATTAGTAGCTACTTATTGATAATCGTTGCTTGTTTGCCCCGTCCCCAAATAAGTTAATAGTTACAAAAAAGCCCCCGATTCTTGCGAAACGGGGGCTTTTTTATTCCTGCCATCGACTAAACAGTGAACCTCCGCAATGTATCGCGTAAACCTGACGAAAGCTGACTCAAACGTTGACTAGCCTGCGCGGTATAGTTCGCGCCTTCAGAGGTGGTCATTGCCAACTGATTAATTTCTACCAAGTTTCTGTCTATCTCTGTAGTCACACTGCTTTGCTCTTCTACCGCCGTTGCTATTTGGATAGCCATATCAGTAATTTCTTGCACCGCAGCGCCAATACCCGATAGAGAATGCCCCGCATCATTCGCGGAATTAACCGCTTCGTTGGTCATGGTAGCGCTCTCATTCATACCCGCAACTGCATGCTGAACGCCCTGCTGCAACTTACCTAACATACCTTGAATATCCGCAGTGGATTGCTGCGTACGGCTAGCCAAAGTACGTACTTCATCCGCTACCACAGCAAACCCACGCCCCTGCTCACCGGCACGGGCAGCTTCAATAGCCGCATTCAATGCGAGCAGGTTAGTTTGCTCGGCAACACCACGAATTACATCAATTACCGAGGTTACATTCTTAGCTTCATCCTCCAATTTGATCATGGCTTGCGCCGTCTGCGTAACGTGCGCAGATAAATCCTGCACATGTTTAACTGCCAAGCGAATACGATCTTGGCCTTGGTCAGTAATACGATTGGCATCTTTGGTACTTTGTGCGGTATTACCTGTGTTACGCGCCACCTCTTGAATCGCCATAGTTAATTCGTTAACGGCAGTCACCACCATAGTAATTGCATTGCATTGCTCATCTGCTGCGCGCTGCCCTTTACTGGAAATAACTAATAATTCTTCTGCCGCACTAGAAACCTCATTAGTATTAGCGCGAACATCTCGAATCAAATGTTGTAACTGATCCATAAAGCGGTTGACATGCGTTGCCAATTCGCCCAGTTCATCATTACGTTCAACCTTAATACGAATGGTTAAATCACCATCACCCGCCGCAATATTTTTAATACGATCGCTGATCTCTTTAATAGGCACTGTCACTAATAAAGGCAGGAAAAAAGCGGCTGCAAAAGTGGATAAAACCCCAACCACTAAAAGCACCAATAATTGATGTGCAATGGAATCGCTACTCTCCTCAATCTCAGCGGTAAATTCATCTACATGCGCTAAGCGCCGCTCCTCCAACTCGTCCAAAAAACCTCTCGCTTTTGAAAAGGCGGTAAAGCTTTCACCCAAAGAGCGCGCGATTAAAGCTGTGCGTGCTTCTTCATCTGCACTGCCCGCGCTTTGCACAATAGATTCAGAAATACTTTGCCAGTTTTGCAAATAACCCAAAAACTCCTGACGCTCTGCCGGAGTGGCAGTATTGGAAGTTTCAATAGATTTTAAGGTGCGGTCATAGGCTTGCTGGAGGTTATCTTTGTGCTCTTTAAGATAAGTGCTCGCCTGCTGAGTACTAAGATTGGGGGATAACAATGCACGCTCTGCCGTTAGCGCTTGATACAAATCGCGATCTGCCTGAATCAATAATTGAATTTCTGGCAAGTTCACTTTTGCGATAGTTTTGGCATTGCCAGCCAATAGGCTGCTTGAACGTACCGAGTAGAGCCCCACGTACAAAAATAATAGAACCAATAAAACTAATGGGATCCCTAACTTCCAACGAAACGAAATATTTGCATACCAAACCATTTTACACACTCCCATCCTTTTTATTGGATCATCGACAATTGTCCGTAAAGCTTAGTACATCTTGTGAAAATCGCTCTGGCGATATTTCATTTTGTTGCGCGCGACAAATACTTGCTGAGTAACCAATACTCTAAATGATCGCTAATATTATTTGTGTAACTTTAAGCTCACCTTAATTAAGCGCTGATTTTTCATGGAGAGTACCACAAATTCAACTTGCCCAAGCGCTACTCTGTCACCCACTACAGGTTGGCGATACTTACTAAAGATATAACGCGCAATACTCCAGTTCGCCATGTGCGGCGGCACAGGAAAGTTGTACACCATACTCAAATCTGACAATTTGGCGCGCGATGTGAGCACAAATTCACCAAAAAATGCCTGTGCCGATAGACGTTCGTTTTCCTGCATTCCCGTCAATAGTTTATCGAGCGACTCCAGCTCAGTGGGTAAGCTCAACAAAAAAATATGATCATCCGCTAAAAACTTTTGTTCTGGTAGTAAGGCAACAGGATTGCCATCGCGCAATAAACACAACAGCTGGACCTTATTAGGCAAATGCAAATTACCCACAGTGCGGCGTAACGCAGGGCTGCCTTCGGATAACTTATAACCCACAAACTCATGCCCAACCTGCCCCGGAATCCCCAACTCAACCCGCTGTACCCGCGAACCACTGGTAGGCACGTTCAAATTGAGCCACTTGGCCATAGGCCCAACTGTCCACCCTTGTACCAAAAGTGAAATTAATACAATAAAGAAGGCGATATTAAAAAAGAAATTCCATTCCGGCACACCCGCCAACCACGGAAACATAGCCAGCACAATGGGCACAGCACCACGTAACCCTACCCAGCTAATAAACGTTTTTTCTTGCCATGAAAACTGAAAAGGTAATAGACACAACCACACGGCTAATGGCCGCGCCACAAACATCAATACCACCGCCACCAATAACGCGCTGGAGGAGTAACCCATTAAAGTGTGAGGAGATACCAATAAGCCCAGCATCAAGAACAAGCTGATTTGCGCGAGCCACGCAAAACCATCGTGAAAGCGCTGAATATTATAAAGACCGCGGGAGACTCGATTACCCACCATCAACCCCGCTAGGTAAACCGCTAAGAAACCGCTAGCGTGTATCACTGCGGCTAAACCAAAGATAAACACACCGCCGAACAACGCCAAGAGCGGGTACAACCCTGCGCTAAGCTGCAAACGCCCTACGCCATAGGCCAGAACTCGCCCGCCAACAATACCTACTACTGATCCTGCGCCCATCTCCCATACAAAATCTCCCAGCATCAACCAACTGAAATGGGTCTGTTTACTGACCATAAATTCCACCAACATGATGGTAAGAAATACAGCCATAGGGTCATTAAGGCCAGACTCAATCTCAAGCGTGGCACCTACACGAGATTTAAGCGCGAGCCCTTGCATGGTTAACACGGAGAACACCGCCGCGGCATCGGTAGAACCGACAATGGCACCGAGCAATAAGCCGTGTACCAAAGATAAGTCAAGAATCCAAGCCGCCAAACCACCACAAACGGCAACAGTAATGACAACACCAAGCGTTGCCAGAGAAAGCGCAGGCCGTAAACCTACCCTGAAAAGATGAATCTCGGTACGCAAACCACCATCAAACAAAATGACAGCCAAAGCTAATGAGCCCATAAAATAAGCGACTTTGACATTTTGAAAGTGCATGCCTAAAAAGCCATCTTCGCCAGCCAACATACCAATAATCAAAAACACCAACAGCAAAGGCATACCCATGCGTGGCGACAAAGTGCTGGCGAGGATGCTGATAATAAACAGCGCGCTCCCAAACACCATGAGTTGGTTCAGTACTTCCATTCAATAAAACCTGTAAAAACAATCAATTAATAAAAATTTTTAGGATATTACTACAATCATATAACCACTAGATATCATCCAATTTAGATAATTAGCACCCACTCTTAAGGCACACACTCAATCGCAGCCTTTTGTTCTTGGGCAGCACAAATACTGCTATGATTCGCACCATTCTTTCTCCTATTAAGTTGTTCTCATGCTCAATAACTCTGCCCTGCAACAATTAGCTCAATTAAAAACCAATTTAGTCGCTCAAAAAGAGTTTGCCCAAGGCACAGTGCGCAGTACCACCAAGCGTTTTGGCTTTGTGCTGTTGGACGATGGCCGCGAGGCATTTCTCGACCCCGACCAAATGTTACGGGTATTGCCCGATGACCGCGTGGAAGTGGAAATCACCACTAACAGCAAAGATCAATTGGAAGCTAAATTAGAAAAACTGCTCAGCAGTTCACTGGTTGAATTTGTGGGACGCTACGTCAACAAAGGCAACAATTTTTTTGTTGAGCCCGATGTATTTAATTTCACGCGCTGGTTATTTGTAGCACCGCAAGATCGCAAGGGTTTAAATGTGGATGATCTGGTGCGCTGCACTGTATCGCGCCACCCTTTTAGCGACGGCAAAGCGCAAGTAAAAGTTATTACGCGCCTGGGTAAAGCCGATGAACCCGGCATTGAAAACCGCTACACCTTGGCGAAGTTCCAATTGCCCAATGAATGGACAGCACCCGCACAAAACCAAGCCAGCAGCATTAACTGGTCGCCCTTGGTATTTGATAACGGCGAGCTGGATTTAACCCATCTCCCCTTTGTCACCATAGATTCCGAAAACACCCGTGATATGGACGATGCAATTCATATCGTCGCCAATGAAAACGGTTGGGAATTAATCACCGCCATTGCCGACCCCAGCAAACAAATTGATATTAATAGCCCACTTGAATTGGCGGCGCGCGAACGCGCTGCAACTGTGTATTTACTAGGGCAATCTATCACTATGTTGCCGGCTGAGTTATCGCACGATACCTACTCGCTCATCCCAGAGAAAAAACGCCCTGTTGTCATTTGTAAAATGCAAATCGCAACCAGCGGTGAAATTACCGGCTATGAGTTTGCGGAAGCACAAATTCGCTCGCAACATAAATTGAGTTACCAAGCCGTTGCCGACGACTTGAATGGTGTAAAAAACTTAAGCGATGCAGGCTTTACTGTAAACGATGAGATTAAAAACCTGCTGATCACGCTGAAAGATTTTGCGCAAGTGCGCGCAGACTATCGTTTGCAACATACCTTGGTAATGGATGAAAGACCGGATTATTTTTTTATCCTCAACGATCAGAAAAAAATTGATCACGTTGATAAACGCGAACGTAACATCGCACACCGTATGATTGAAGAAGCCATGTTGGTCACTAATATTTGCGCTGGCGAGTTATTTGTGAAAAACCCCGGTTACGGTATTTTTTCTACCCATATTGGCTTTCGCACTGAACGCTTGAACGATGCTATTAGCTTAATCACTGAAGATCGCTCCGATTTAATTGAAGCAGGTTTAACGGCCAGTGATTTAGCGCAGCTGGGTAAATTCCAACAATTAATTAAAGAGTTGCGCACCAATCCAAATAACAATCCTAAGAACGCACCCTTGTTATCGCTCTTACAACGCATGTTGCAAGCGGGCTCATTATCCTTTGAACATATTCCGCATTTTGGTTTGGGTTTTAACGCCTACGCCATGGTGACCTCGCCGATTCGTCGCTATAACGACTTTTATAATCACCTTGCCATTAAACGCATTTTGCACAGCGAACCTGCGATTGAATTAGACAGCACAGTTTTAGCAACGCAGTTGCAAGAGCAATTAAATTTGGGCCGCCAAGCTTGTCGTTATTTAGAGCTTTGGTTACAAAGCCAATTTATGGCGCAACAGATTGATACGCTTCACACTGGCACCATTGCACTCGTAAACTCTAATGGTATTGGCGTACGCTTGGATGATTTAGGCATCGAAGGCTACGCCATGCTGGCACCGCGCGATGGCGATGTAAAAGCACAATTTGATTCGCGCCGTTTGAGTTTAACGATCGAAGGCAGAACCTATCGTTTAGATGAAAAAGTACACGTGCTAGTAAAAGAAGTGGATGTCGTTAAACGCAAAATTGCATTTGAAGTTGTGGATCCAGAAACTGCTGATCGTTTGAGTGCCTGGCTGTAAGAAGCTTGCATCCTAAGGCAATTCTCGCGAGACGCGCCGTAAATACATCCCTGTAGGCTCGACGTCGGCGTCCTGCCTCCGACGGTCTCGCAAGAATCACCTTAGGACGCAAACAGAGTTCATCGTTTGCGAGAGAATAAGCATGAGCAAAAACTACTGGCTATTCAAAGCCGAGCCTCATATTTACGGCATTGAAAATCTCAACGCCGCGCCAAAAAAAATTGGCCGCTGGGATGGTATTCGCAATTACCAAGCGCGTAACTTTTTGCGCGATCAAGTGGCGGTTGGCGACGAAATTTTTATTTATCACAGTAGCTGCAAAAACGTCGGCATTGTCGGCACCGCAAAAATCGTAAAAGCGGCCTACCCGGACCCGACTCAATTTAATCCAGAAAGCGATTATTACGATTCTAAATCCGCACCCGAAAACCCACGCTGGGTTTCGGTAGATATTCAAGTCACGCAAACCTTTCCACGTCTTATTCCTTTAGCCGACATTAAAACGCAGCCTGCATTAGAAAATATGGTTTTAATAAAACAAAGCCGCTTATCTACACAGCCGGTAACTAAAGAAGAATGGGACTTTATCCTAAAGATGATTTGAATTGAAAAGATGGATTGAACGCTCAAGAAGATTTGATTCCATCCATTAAATTTTAAAAAGATGCTCTTATGAAATTTATCGACTGCACTTACGATTTACACGCCGCCGAAATCCTCGCTATTTTTAACGACGCCATTCTAAACACCACCGCCCTCTGGGAATACAAAGCTCGCACCCTAGAAACAATGCAAACCTGATTTGCAGTCAAAGCAGCAGGAAATTTTCCCGTTATTGGAGCTCTTGACGAAGAAGGAAAACTCATAGGCTTTGCAAGCTACGGAACCTTTCGCCCATGGGCCGCCTATAAATACAGTATTGAGCATTCCGTATATATACGGTCTGATCAACAAGGAAAAGGCTTGGGGAAATTGTTTATGCATGAGCTAATAAAAATAGCCAAAGCTCAGGGTTATCACACCATTATTGGCGCGATTGATTTGGATAATAAGGGTAGTATTGCACTACACGAGAGGCTAGGTTTCGTTCACGCAGGAACCATGAAGCAAGCTGGTTATAAATTTGGCCGCTGGCTAGATTTTGCGTTTTATCAGTTAATTCTGGAAACACCAAAAAATCCCGATGAAAATTGAAACAAAAAAGCCGATCAAACGATCGGCTTTTTTGCTAGTCACTCACATCTAGAAATTTATTCCCACTCGATTGTCGCCGGTGGTTTGCTCGATACATCATAGCAAACGCGCGATACACCGGAGATTTCATTGATAATGCGACCCGAAACTTTTTCTAACAATTCATAAGGCAAGTGTGCCCAACGTGCAGTCATAAAATCTACGGTTTCTACCGCGCGCAAGGAAATTACCCAAGAGTAACGGCGGCCATCGCCTACTACACCCACTGATTTAACAGGTAAGAAAACCGCGAAGGCTTGTGAAGTTTTGTGGTACCAACCAGATGCATGTAACTCTTCTAAAAAGATTGCATCAGCTTCGCGCAAAATATCCGCATATTCTTTTTTCACTTCACCAAGAATGCGCACGCCCAAACCAGGGCCAGGGAATGGATGGCGGTAGACCATATCGTATGGCAAACCTAATTCCAAACCAATTTTGCGAACTTCATCTTTAAATAGTTCGCGCAGCGGTTCAACTAATTTGAATGCCATATCGTCTGGCAAACCGCCTACGTTATGGTGCGATTTAATTACGTGTGCCTTGCCGGTTTTGGCAGCAGCTGATTCAATTACATCTGGATAAATAGTGCCTTGCGCTAACCATTTAACATCTTGCAACTTAGTGGCTTCTACATCGAAGACATCGATAAAAGTGCCACCGATAATTTTGCGTTTTTTCTCAGGATCGTTTTCACCTTTGAGATTATTCAAGAATTGATCTTGTGCATCCGCACGAATAACTTTTACGCCCATATTTTTGGCGAACATATCCATAACTTGATCGCCTTCGTTTTTGCGCAACAAGCCGTTGTCTACAAATACACAGGTGAGTTGTGAACCTATAGCTTTATGCAAAAGCGCAGCAACTACCGATGAGTCTACACCGCCAGAAAGACCGAGCAAGACTTTATCGGTACCCACTTGTACACGAACTTTTTTAATCGCATCTTCAACGATATTGGCGGGAGTCCAGAGCGATTCGCAGCCGCAAATAGTGGAAATGAAATGTTCGTATATGCGGTGACCTTGCAGGGTATGCGTTACTTCTGGATGAAATTGCACACCGTAGAATTTCTTGGCTTCGTTAACCATACCAGCAATGGGGCATGACGGAGTTGATGCCAATAGTTCAAAGCCTGCTGGCATTTTGGTAACTTTGTCGCCGTGGCTCATCCACACATCAAGCAATGCGCTGCCATCAGTATCAAGGTGATCTTTAATATCTTTTAACAGCGCGCTTTCACCATGCACTTTAACTTGCGCATAACCAAACTCACGGATATTGGAGCCTTCAACCAAACCGCCCATTTGCATGGCCATGGTTTGCATGCCGTAGCAAATACCTAACACGGGCACGCCGAGATTAAATACAACTTCGGGCGCGCGTGGCGAACCTTCATCAAGCGTAGATTCAGGGCTGCCCGCCAAAATAATTCCGCGCGGATTGTATTCGCGAATTTCAGCTTCGCTCATATCCCAAGCGCGAATCTCAGAGAAAACACCAATTTCACGCACGCGGCGGGCAATCAATTGAGTGTATTGCGATCCGAAATCCAAAATAAGAATTCGCTGTGCGTGAATATCGTGGGTCATGCTGAGTCCTGAAGATAAATAAAATGAAATTCTGTAAATGAAAAACTCGGGTCTTACCCGAGTTTTAATTTTAATTTTTTACACCTAGGAGCGTTACGAGCGAAGGTAGTGCAAGGCAAAAAACTTTAGAAAAGCGGAGTTGACTTCAGTCAATGAGCAGTTTCTAAAAATTTTTAACGCAGCAATACCGAGCGCAGTAGCTACTAGCGACCACCGATAGGATAATTCGGTGCTTCTTTCGTAATCTGAACATCGTGTACATGGCTTTCACCCATACCGGCAGAAGTCACACGTACAAACTCCGGCTTGGTGCGCATGGCTTCCAAATCGGCACAGCCGGTGTAACCCATAGCTGAACGAACACCGCCCATCATTTGATGAATAATCGCGGTCAATGCGCCTTTGTAAGGAACGCGGCCTTCAATACCTTCTGGCACTAACTTCTCTGCACCAGCGCTAGCATCCTGAAAGTAGCGATCAGATGAACCTTGCGTCTGCGCCATTGCACCCAAAGAGCCCATACCGCGATAAGCCTTGTAAGTACGGCCTTGATAAAGCTCAACTTCGCCCGGCGCTTCTTCAGTACCGGCAAACATAGAGCCCATCATCACGCAGTGAGCACCAGCAACGATTGCTTTGGCTATATCGCCAGAGTAACGAATGCCGCCATCGGCAATGGCAGGTACACCAGTACCTTTAAGTGCAGCCACTACGTTGGCAATCGCAGAAATTTGGGGAACGCCTACGCCACTAACGATACGGGTAGTACAGATTGAGCCTGGGCCGATACCGACTTTAACGGCATCCGCACCGGCTTCAACCAAAGCCAAAGCCGCAGCACCAGTGGCGATATTGCCGCCAATCACTTGCACATCTGGGTATTTGGTTTTGATCGCACGCACGCGATCCAATACATTTTTAGAGTGGCCGTGGGCGGTATCAACCACTAATACGTCTACGCCCGCGTCAACCAACGCATCTACCCGTGCATCGGTATCACGACTCGTGCCAACGCTTGCGCCTACACGCAAACGACCTTCTGGATCTTTACAAGCCATTGGGTATTTTTCGGCTTTATTAATGTCTTTTACGGTAATTAAGCCGCGCAACTCAAAGGCATCATTTACGACTAAGACTTTTTCGATGCGATGTTTGTGCAGCAAATTGCGCACTTCTTCCGATGAAGCGCCTTCCTTCACAGTAACAAGCTGCGATTTAGGCGTCATTATACTGGAAACTCTAGAGTCCAGATTGGTTTCAAAACGGACATCGCGGCCAGTGACTATGCCGACCAAATCGCCGTTTTGCATGACTGGTACGCCAGAAATATTGTTTTTACGGGTTAACGCAATAAGCTCGCGCACAGTAGCGCTGGACTCGATAGTGATAGGGTCTTTTACCACACCCGCTTCAAATTTCTTAACTGCGCGCACTTCAGCGGCCTGCTGCTCAATAGTCATGCTCTTATGGATAATGCCGATGCCGCCGTCTTGGGCTATCGCAATTGCCAAACGCGCTTCGGTCACAGTATCCATAGCGGCGGAGATAAGTGGGATGTTCAACTGAATTTTGCGTGTCAGCTGAGTTTTGAGTGATACGTCTTTTGGGGTTACATCGGAGAATCCGGGAACCAACAAAACATCATCAAACGTGAGCGCTTCTTCAGCAATTCGCAACATACCAACCTCTGGAAGGGGGAACTAAAATAAACGCGGAATTATAAACACTTAGCCCACATGGGTAAACATAAAACACAATAGCTAGTGGTAATCGGCCTAGTAAATTCAAGCTATCCGATTTCACCCGCTTCCCCTAAAATGCTTGCCATGACGACATCAGACCTTTTTAGCACACCGCCCGAGCGCCCTTCTCTTACCGAGCGAGAAGTGATTAGTGTTACCCAGCTCAACCGCCGCGCAAAACAGCTGTTGGAAACCCATATGCCGCTGCTTTGGGTGGAGGGTGAGCTTTCAAACGTCTCCATCCCCTCCTCTGGCCATTGGTATTTCACCCTCAAAGATAGCGATGCCCAAGTGCGCTGCGCCATGTTCCGCAACCGCAATATGACCGTGCGCTTTAAGCCTCAGCAAGGCCAACATGTGTTAATTCGCGCCCGCGTTAGCCTCTACGAAGGCCGTGGCGACTATCAAATAATCGCTGAACATATGGAAGAAGCCGGCGCCGGCGCACTGCAACGCGCCTTTGATGAACTCAAAATCAAATTGGCAAACGAAGGCTTATTTGATCCACAGTTTAAAAAAGCGCTGCCGCCACTGCCGAAACACATTGCCGTTATTACCTCGCCAACAGGCGCGGCAATTCGCGATATTTTAAATGTGCTTGAGCGACGCTTTCCCAGCATTCCCGTCACGGTTATCCCAGTAGCCGTACAAGGCAAAGAGGCCGCACCACAAATTGTTAAAGCGATTACGCTAGCCAACTGCGCTGGCTTATTTGATGTGGTGATTCTTGGTCGCGGCGGCGGCTCGCTGGAAGACTTGTGGCCCTTTAATGAAGAAATAGTCGCACGGGCGATATTTGCTAGCGACTTACCTATTGTTAGCGCCGTTGGTCACGAGGTGGATTTCACCATTGCCGATTTTGTAGCTGATTTACGAGCGCCAACGCCTTCTGCTGCTGCCGAACTCATCACGCCCGATGGCGAAGACTGGCTGGATAAATTTATCGGCTTTGAAGTATTGCTCGAAGAAGCTATGGCGAGAAAACTCAGCCATCTGCAACAAAAATTACAATGGCTGCGCTCGCGTTTGCGTCACCCTAAAGATAAGTTGGAACAACAATCGCAGCGTTTAGATAACTTGGAGTTACGCCTCAAAAATCACGCACAAAGAATTCTCAACAATTACCGCAACCGTTTAGAACGGCTGGTCATTCGCCAAAAACCACTCCACCCAGAACGCAAATTGGCGCAACTGCAGGAGCGCTTTAAGCTCGCTCAACAAGGTTTGGTTCGCGCACAAAATCTTAACATCACGCAAAAACAACAACGGTTTGCCGAGGCGGTGCGCATGTTAAATACGCTGAGCCCTCTCAAAACTTTAGAGCGCGGTTATGCGCTAGCAACACTTGCCGACACCCAGACACCCATCACTAACAGCCAACAACTAAAACCCGGCGACAAAGTTAAAACCCAATTGGCTAAAGGTGAATTTGTTGCGATAGTAGAAAGTATTGTCACTTAAGATGGATTGCTTTAGGTCGCCCAGCTAAGTATATTGGCGACTTTCTTGTCGGAGCGCCTTGGTGCCTCACTGTAATAGTGAGCCATACGGAGGCTGAGATGGGCTCGGCCCAATCCGTAGAACCTGATCAGGTTGAGACCTGCGGAGGGAACAAGGTAGCTATGGGTTTTGCCCTACCTCGTTTCAAATCCCCCGCCTCAACGCAATATCTTCGAGGCATCATGAACAACCCACTTCCTAACAATATTGCGATTGCCGGTGCAGGCCTGCTTGGGCGTTTGCTTGCATGGCAACTGCTGCAAGCCAATTGCAAAGTCACCTTGTTTGAAGCAGGAAGTTTTACACCGGATTCACCGCAAATAAATCGCGCCGCTGCATTTACGGCGGCTGGAATGATTGCACCGCTCAGCGAAGCCGTTGTGTCTGATGAAAGTGTTTATCGCATGGGGCAATTTGCTTTGCAGCAATGGCCGCAGTGGCTATCAAAATTGCAAACGCAAACAACACCGTTTTTTTTTCAGCACGGCAGTTTGGTCATTGCTCACCCGCAAGATCTCAGCGAGTTGGATCAATTTGAGCGCGAGCTACAATTCGTGATTCCTAAATGCAAAACCTATCACCGCGTTAATCAACAGCAAATTCAAGAATTAGAACCAGATTTAAACCCGAATTTCTCCCAAGGTTTGTTTCTCGCCGAAGAAGGTCATGTTAATAATCGCGAATTATTAAATGTACTACTCAGCGAAATTTCATTACTCGGTGCGACACTGCGTGAATTCACACCCGTGAATGTTGCTGCGAATAAAATCACCACCGAAACCAGTGAAGAAGAATTTGACCTAGTTATTGATTGCCGAGGTATAGGTGCAAAAAAACAGCACCCGCAATTGCGTGGCGTACGCGGCGAAACCTTGCACGTGGAAACCAAAGAAATTCAACTACAGCGCCCAGTGCGCTTAATGCACCCGCGCTACCAGCTTTATATTGTGCCGAAACCTAACAATCGTTTTATTATCGGCGCCACACAAATTGAAAGTGAAGATCGGTCGCCGGTAACTTTGCAATCTTCGCTTGAATTAAGCAGCGCGCTTTATACGCTATCGACCGCCTTTGCCGAGGCGCGCATTATTGAAATGGATGTGAATTTACGCCCTGCTTATATGGATAATTTACCCACAGTGATTATTCAAGATGGCTTGATAACAGCGAATGGATTATTTCGGCATGGGTATTTATTAGCGCCTGCCGTAGTGGAAAATGTGTTGGCGCATATTTTTCAGAAAGATAAAAAGATTTTTAATGAACTATTAAATAACTCAACGCTGTAGGAGCGGCTTTAGCCGCGAAGGTTTTAAACATATTCGCGGCTAAAGCCGCTCCTACAAAAAAGCAAGCATGTAATTATGATCAACATCAGCCTAAACAACGAACCAAAACAAATCACAAGCGACACTCTATTAAGCGATGCCCTCATCCAATGGGGATTTGGTGAAATAAAAATCGCTGTCGCTATTAACAGCGAATTTATACCCCGCTCCACTTATACAGATCGCCAACTTCAAAATGGCGATCAAATCGATATAGTTAAGCCCGTTGGAGGCGGTTAGCCATGAGTTTTACACCAACATTACCAGCAAAAGATTTCACCCTTTACGGTGAAATTTTTTCAAGCCGTTTTTTATTGGGCACCGCGCTCTATGCGTCACCACAATTAATGCGCGATTCTATTGTGCAATCGCGCGCAGAAATAGTAACGTTGGGATTGCGCAGACAAAATCCTAACGATAGATCAGGCGATGCGATCTGGGACTTTATAAAAGAAAGCGGTTGTCGCTTACTACCCAACACTGCGGGCTGTAAATCCGTAAAAGAAGCAGTGACACTTGCCGAAATGTCACGAGAGATTTTCGATACCGATTGGATTAAATTAGAAGTGGTTGGTGACGACTATAATTTGCAGCCCGATCCTTTTGGTTTGGTTGAAGCCTCTGAAACTCTCATTAAAAAAGGCTTTAAAGTTTTACCCTACTGCACCGATGATTTGATTTTATGTAAGCGTTTGTTAGATGTCGGCTGCCAAGTGCTGATGCCTTGGGGTGCACCGATTGGCACAGGGCAAGGCTTATTAAATCGCTACAATTTACGCACCCTACGCGAGCGGATCAAAGATGTACCGATGATTATTGATGCTGGCCTAGGCGCACCATCGCAAGCAACGGAAGCCATGGAAATGGGCTTTGATGGAATCCTCTTAAATAGCGCCGTCGCAAAAGCGCACAACCCACCGCTGATGGCTGAAGCGTTTGCGGATGCAATTGATGCAGGCAGAAAAGCCTACAACGCAGGTTTGATGCAGAAACGCCAAACTGCCAGCCCAAGTACGCCCACTATTGGTCAGCCGTTTTGGCACCAACAATAAATATACAAATGCGCTTAGTGACTTAGCTCTTTTACTTGCTCAAGCGCATTCTTTAGCACGCGTTCAATCTTTGCTATTTTGCAATCTCCCGAGTCAACATAAAGCTGCATCATGCGATTCAAACGCTGTAGATGAAAAATAATTTCCTGCTGCTGAACATGCGCTTTTTCTATTTTTCGATAGACGTCTTTATCGCTTGTGGTATCAACATTACGCAACCATTCACACAGCTCCGGATTCAATACACCCGATCCCTTTACTGAAGTAGAAAGGTGCAACATTGCCGTTTGCAGCGAATGCAAATACCTATCGCCATGGGTAAATCCTAAGGGTAACAAGCTATCACGAAAAATTTCATACCAACTTAATAAGCGTGCTCTTTCTCGCAACAAATCTTCCATAAACTCTGCAAGCCCATCCCCTTGTACAACGTTCTTAAAAGGCATTTCACTACGTCGCCACATGATAGTTAATATTTCATCATGACGATAAAAATACGCTTGGGCATTCATTTGTATTACTGGAATAACATCGCGCCAAGTAAGATGCTGGCGCTTAAAACGGTTATGATATATAGCAATAATCGAATCCGCTAAAGCGACAATTTTACCCGTATAATTCAGTTCGCTCTCCACTTTACCTTCAGGGTAGCCAGTACCATCGCAGCGCTCATGATGCTCATAAACTGCTTCAATAACATCCTCTGATATATTTGGCATTTGCTTTAAAAGTAAAGCACCAATCAAAACATGTTCTTGAATATGGCGCCAATCATCCGCTGTCAGCTCTTCTTTTTTCTCAAGTACAAAGGCATTTAAATGTAGCATGCCAATATCATGCGCAAGTGCCGCCAAAAAAATATCAGTACAGCATTCTTCACTAAAATGCATTTCTTTTGCAATTACCAATGCAAACCAAGAGCAATAAATAGTACGCAAAAATAACTCCGGCATATTCAAGGCCATGACAGTTATTTTTTGTTTTAATAAGGGAAAGCTGTCGTAAGATTTAATATGATTTTTCAGAATTGATGCGATATCTTGATGCTCATTAACAGCAATTAACAAATCATCTTGCTGCATGATTGCAATAAAATGTTCTTCCAACTGAACCGAATCCAATAAATGCTCAAAATGCAAGCAATCTTCAAGCGGTTTTCTGAGCCTATGAGAATAAACAGCTGCAGCTACATCAGCAGAAATAACAGTTCCTTGAGGAATGAGTAATATATCTTGCGCGCTATAAATATTGGTAGCAGCAACAACTCTATACTTATTACTAATAGTTGCCACACGCAATAAATAAGCATCAGCAACCAGCGGATCATATGCACGTACTTTATTATTGGTTATGAGTTTTAGCATTACCTACCCACACATCAGCGTTATATAAATTGCCTCCATGCCCAAACTGTCACAAGCGACAACAACAAACTGTAACCCACTAAACTGGATGCCAAGCGCGGTGCCAACTGATAATTTATCGCCAACACACCGGCAGAAATCATTGCTGGCATTGCTGCTTCTAGTACCACCACCTGCGCAGCCAAGCCGCTTATCCCCAAAGAATGCAACAGCACCCAAGCCAACAACGGGGTTAAAAACAAAGTAGCAATTAAACCGACTGCAAGCGGCGCAACAATATCGCGCTCTAAACGCAAACGCCATTGCAAGCCAACAGCAACCATGACAACAGGTACAAGTGTAGATGAGATTCTCTGTAACACACTGGAAAACCAGTCTGGAAAGTGTAAAGGCAAGGTGATAAACGCAACAATAAGCGCAATAAAAGGCGGGAAACTTACAATCACACGCGCAAGACTTTTCCAGGATGTTGAACCACCACTGTAATAGGCCGCAATAAAACTACCGAGAGTGTTGAGTGCTATAAAAGTACCAAATTGATCATAAAGAATGGCATAGGCCACTGCATCTTTACCCAACAAGGCCTCCACTAATGGAATACCCACAAATCCAGTATTACCCAAGGGTACTGTTAGCATTAAAGCACCCGTTACTGAACGCGACCAACCTGCTCGCTTTGCCACTACCCAAATAAATAAGGCACTGGCAAACATCATTAACCACGCGAAAACGATAGGCAAAAGTGCTCGTGCATCCAAGATTAAATGCTGAATTTCAAATAAAACTAATGCGGGTAAGGCAACATAAATAACATAGGTATTTAAGGAGGATGCAAGAGAGTCTGGTAGACGACGATCCTTTTGTAACACCAAACCAATTGCCAAGCAGATTAAAATAACAAATAAATTGCCCATAACTGATAACTAATACGAAATTTATGTAACAAACTAAAAGGCTCGTAAATTTTAAGATTTACGAGCCTTTTATTATTTTTTGTTGGAGTGAGCATTTTCCAAGCGGCGCTTTTTAATAAACTCTCGCTGAGTCACTTTCTTTTTCTTCTCTGCGTAGGGGTTATCCGTAGTGCGATATTCAATACGAATAGGTGTGCCATGCAAATCCATAACGCGTCTAAAGGTTTTTTCCAGATACTTGGTGTAATGGCTGGGAATATCTGCAGTTTGATTACCATGAATAACAACAATCGGTGGATTGTGGCCACCGGGATGTGCATAACGCAACTTAATACGGCGCCCTTGAATCATAGGTGGTTGATGTTCACGTACAGCATCTTCAAGAATACGGGTTAAATAGTTGGTAGAGAATTTATCGGTTGCAGATTGGTAAGCTTCTTCAATCGACTTATAAAGATTGCCTACGCCAGTACCATGTAACGCTGAAATAAAATGAATTGTGGCGAAATCGACAAAGCGTAAACGGCGCTCTAATTCTTTTTTCACATATTGTTTGTGAGATTCATCCAAACCATCCCACTTGTTCAATGCAATAACCAGGGCGCGGCCGGCTTCAATGGTTGAGCCCATTAAATGCAAGTCTTGTTCAACCACTCCCTCGCTCGCATCCATTACCAAAATCACAACGTTTGCATCGCTAATGGCTTGCATGGTTTTTACGATAGAAAACTTTTCTACCATCAAATCGATATTTTTACGGCGGCGAACACCGGCCGTATCAATAATGGTGTAATTTTTTCCAAAACGCTCGTAGTTGATATAAATACTATCACGTGTGGTTCCTGGTTCATCGTAAACCACAACGCGGTCTTCACCGAGCAAACGATTCACCAAAGTAGACTTACCCACATTAGGGCGCCCTACTACTGCCATTTTAATGCCTTTGGCAGTTTCAACTTGTTCACCGTCGGTAAACTCGGGAATTTCTGCCAGCACTTCTTCCATCATAGATTTCACACCGCGACCGTGGGTAGCCGTGGTTGCAAAAATTTCGCCCAAACCTAATTCATAAAAAGGTGCGAGCGCAATATCGGGATCCATACCATCAATTTTATTGGCAACTAAATAAGCTTTTTTATTGTGCACACGTAAATGTTTTGCAATCATAATATCCGCAGGGTGCAAACCGGTGCGGCTATCTAAAATAAATAAAACAATATCGGCCTCTTCAATCGCCATCAGCGATTGACCCGCCATCATGCTATCAATGCCTTCTTCTTCACCGCTGATACCGCCGGTATCAATCACAATAAAACGACGCTCCTCAAAGGTTCCCTCGCCATATTTGCGATCGCGAGTAAGGCCAGGGTAATCCGCAACCAGCGCATCACGGCTGCGCGTGAGGCGATTAAAAAGTGTGGATTTTCCGACGTTGGGGCGGCCGACAAGAGCAATAACAGGAATCATAATAAGTACATCAATTAATTAAAGAAGCAACGCATGCCATCAATTCGTTTAAATAGAAAAGTAGTGCAAACAAAAACGATCATGCCACAAAAAAATCAACCACTTAAAGACCTTTCCATAATAGCTAGGTCTTAAGTGGTTCGAATAAAAATATTTAATCTAAAACTTACTTTTTAGCCTTCGCCGTAAAAGCCATAAGACTTCCACCATTGCCATAAACATAAAGTATATTGCCATCAGTCAACATAGGCGCTCTCACACCTTTGCGATCTACTTTGTCACGCGCAGCAAATTCACCGTTAGATTGATTCAATACATGCATATAGCCTTTGAAATCAACGACGGCAACATAATCACCAAAAACTTGCGGACCGCTCAAATGACGACGCAACAATTTTTCGTTCTGCCACAGTTGTTCACCAGAGGTAAGACTATAGGCAATGACTTTACCATCGCTTTGGCTTACAAATAATTTATCATCAGACGCAGCCAAATTTTCAGAAGTAGAACCATCAACGCCCCATACACTGCCACCCGTACCGCGAGCAACCGCAGCAATACGACCTTGATATGTACCTACAAATAAAATGCCATCTTTGATTAATGGGCTCGCGTGAATATCAACCATACGATCTAATTCTGAACGACCTTTGGGGAGCGCCATACGCTGCTCCCACAAAATCAATCCATTGCTTGGGTTAAACGCCATTAAACGCCCGTTTGCAAAACCCGCGAAAATTGCAGAGTCAGTTACCAAGGGAGCAGCCGAGCCACGAAGTGTTAACACGGGGGGAGGATTTTCAAAAAACCACATATCCACACCGGTTTTTGCATCCACTACAAAAAGTTTACCGTTCATAGTTTGCACAGCAACAACTTGACCATTGGTTTGCGGCACAGAAGAGACTTCGCCCTTCAATTGCTTCCGCCAAACTTCTTTACCATTGGTAGCAGAAAGCGCAATAACTTCACCCGCGTAATTACCTACATAGAGCAAGCCGTCGGCATAACTGATACCGCCAGTAATACCATGGTTTAAATCTTTCTCTTTAAAGGAGTAAACGATTTTCCCTGCCCAACCGGTAATTTCTTTAGTGATTTTTGTTGACCAAAGTTTTTTACCATTCTGACGATTTAACGCAGTAACAATACCTTCATGATCGGCGGTGTAAATTTTATCGCCGTCAATTGCAGGAGTCAGTTGAGTTAAGCCTATACCTTGACCATTACCAACACCACGACTCCACACTTCAGTGATTTTCGCTGTCTCTTTAAAACTTTCTAAATCCATTGGCTCTTGGCCAGTTTTTTTAGCAAAAAATGAACAGCCAGACAGTAAAACGGCACAGAGCAGTAAGCCCCATTTCAAGTGCCTCATTGTGCTTTCTCCACAACAGTAGATGCGGCTGGTGCCGCATCAGCAGGTTTTAATTCATCAGCCTTCATTTGCAGCACCATAGCACGCTCTTGGTTTTGTGGATCAGTCGTTTCCAACGCTTTTTTATAAGCAGTGGCGGCAGCTTCTTTATTACCTTGTGCTTTTAAAATATCACCGCGCACTTCAGCATACTCTGACGCAAAAGCTTTACTAGGTTCTTCAGCTATTTGTGCTTGAGCTTCAGTGTAAGCCGCTTTGGCCACATAGACACGCGCCAAACGTACACGAGCTAATTGTGCAGTTGCAATATCCGGCTTGGAAGACAAAATCCACTGCAACTCGGTTACGGCTTTGTCTAAATTGCCGGCATCAACTGCAGACTTAGCCAAATAAAAAGCCGCGCCTTGCGCATACAAACTCTTACCATTTTTTTCTTTCAGTTCATTGGCAATATGCTCAGCAGTAGCTTTATCAGCATCCGTTAAGGTTTTACCGGGCTCTACATTTAGCAATTTCACTAAGGTATCGTACTGTGAAGAAGCAGATTCTGCTTTAACATGCTGTTTGTCTTGCCATGCAGTCCACCCAAAATAAATCACAACCGAAGCAACTATCGCTGCAATAATGGTTTTGCCGTAATCTTTCCACCAGCGTTTTAATACTTCTAATTGTTCTTCTTCAGTTAAATGTACGCTCACAATGAACTCCTAATGATTCATATCAATTTAAAATTTATACACAAGTTTTTAAAAAATGGACTATTTCACTCAATAAAATTGTTTGCTGAGGTTGATCTTCACGTAAGAATTTCACCACGACAACCTGTTTTGCAACTTCATCTTCACCTAAAATTAATGCTATATCCGCAGTACTTTTATCCGCTTTTTTAAGCTGGTTTTTAAAATTACCGCCACCGCAATGGTTAATGACACGCAAATTTGGTAATTGAGTGCGCAGATTTTCAGCCAGCTGAAACGCTTCTTGTTGTACATTACCAACAGCAACTACATAAACATCTGCAATTTGTTCCAAACCTTTTGGTATTGCATCTACAGCTTGTAGCAGCAATACCAACCGCTCCAAACCTATACCAAAACCAACGGCAGGAATAGGCTTACCACCAAGCTGTTCAACCAAATTATCATAACGCCCACCCGCACAGACTGTGCTCTGCGAGCCTAACTTATCGGTTACCCATTCAAACGCAGTTTTACCGTAATAATCTAAACCGCGCACTAACCGTGGGTTCACTTGATAACTAATACCACCCGCATCCAACAAAACTTTGAGTTGTTGAAAATGCGCTTGTGAAGTTTCATCCAAATAATCAAGCAATACTGGAGCACCATCAAGCAGCGTCTGCGTACTGGCTTCTTTGCTATCCAATATGCGCAGTGGGTTAGTTGTTAAACGACGCTGGCTGTCGGCATCCAACTGTTCTTTATGAGTTTCCAGATAAGCAACCAAGGCATTTTTGTATTTCGCTCGCGATGCTGAATCACCTAATGAATTGATCTGCAATGTGACAAACGAAGCCACACCAAGTTCACGCAAAATGCGTGCACTGAGCAATAAAACTTCGGCATCTATATCGGGGCCATCCATACCAAAGGTTTCTACACCAATTTGGTGGAACTGACGGTAACGGCCTTTTTGTGGGCGCTCGTAGCGAAACATAGGGCCCATGTACCACAAACGCTGGGTTTGGTTGTACAACAAACCATGTTCTTCACAAGCCCGTACACAACACGCGGTGCCTTCCGGGCGCAACGTAACGCTGTCACCATTGCGATCATCAAAGGTGTACATTTCTTTTTCAACAATATCGGTAACCTCGCCGATAGAGCGCTTAAAAAGATCTGTGGATTCTAAAATAGGAAAACGAATTTCTTGATAACCATAGCGCTGCAAAATATCTGCAACTGCCGCTTCAACAAATTGCCAAGCAACTGAGTCGCAGGGCAATAAATCGTTCATTCCACGAATAGCTTGAATTTTCTTCAAAATAAATTCCTAACTTAACTGGCAACTACGCGCGACTAGGCACGAGCAATAATATTCTTTTCATCTTCAGCCATTTTGATGGCTTTTTGCGCTGCTTTTGCGCGTATGAGTCGCTCTAAATTATCCACCAAGTTTTCGTTGGTTATTTTATGGTTGGGCTCGCCATCGATATACACCAAATTATTAGGCGTACCGCCCGCCAAACCCAGATCCGCCTCTTTTGCTTCACCGGGGCCATTTACGACACAACCGATTACGGCAACATCAATCGGCGTAGTAATATCTTCTACGCGCGCTTCCAACTCATTCATGGTTTTAATCACATCAAAGTTTTGACGTGAACAACTTGGGCAGGCGATAAAATTCACACCTTTACTGCGCAATTTCAAACTGCGCAATAAATCCCAACCTACTTTAATTTCTTCAACCGGATCAGCTGCAAGCGAAATACGAATCGTATCGCCGATACCATCCATCAAGAGCGCGCCCAAACCCACTGCTGACTTAACCGTACCGGCACGCAACACACCTGCTTCAGTAATACCTAAATGCAATGGCTGTTCAATTTGAGCAGCGAGCTTACGATAGGCAGCAACGGCCATAAATACATCCGATGCTTTCACACTCACTTTAAAATTGTGGAAGTTTAAGCTGTCCAAAATTTCAACATGACGCAGTGCAGACTCCACCAAAGCATCTGGTGTTGGTTCACCGTATTTTTTCTGCAAATCTTTTTCAAGTGAACCAGCATTGACGCCGATACGAATTGGGATATTTAAATCACGCGCTTTATCCACAACTGCTTGAATACGTTTTTCGCGGCCGATATTACCCGGATTAATACGCAGGCAATCCACACCCAAATCTGCAACACGCAGTGCAATCCGGTAATCAAAATGAATATCGGCCACCAAGGGAATAGTGACTTGTTTGCGAATTGCACCAAAAGCTTCTGCAGCTTCCATAGTGGGCACAGAAACCCGAACTATATCGGCACCAGCCAATTGAATACGACGAATTTGCTCCACTGTAGCGGCCACATCTGTCGTCTCGGTATTGGTCATACTCTGCACAGAGATAGGTGCATCGCCACCCACAGGAACGTTTCCAACCATAATTTGGCGCGACTTGCGGCGCTTAATCGGTGATTCACAATGCATAGATTTACCTTAACAACACAACCATCAAAACACTAATTGCCAATTTTCAGCGTTAACACGTTGGTTCCCCTAGAGGGAACTACATCAATTTTTTTACTATTAAAATAGATATCAACAGCAGGCGCATTTCCTAATTTCACATCAAAAGGAGCGAGGCCCACTAAATTCAATTTACTCCTCGCAGGTTGTAGTTCAGTCGCCAGAACATCACCTCGCGAATCACTAACCTCTAACCAAGATTCATCTCGAAACGAAAAGCTCAGCTCATCTAAACTGTTTTTTTTTGCACTGCTAAAAGATTCAGAGGTTAAATTGGCAGGCTCATTCGCGGTCAGCGAATTTGCAGCACCTATGTTTCCAAGTACAGTGTTTCCAAGTACAGTTGATGTAGAGGAAGCCACACTACCGCTTGCTGAATTAGAACTACTAACAACTGCTGCAGAAGCCACCATCAAAGAATCCGATCTAATCACCTCCCCTATTACAGAGGAACTGGTATCAGCAGATACAGCTTTAACTGATGATACGGAAACACTTGTAACAACATTTGCCGGATGTTGATCGTCATTGTGATTATCAAAAAACCATACTGAAATTAACCATAAGGCAATAAAAAAAATGCCGATGACTACCAGAAATTGCCAAGCACCACGATGGCTACTCTCTGCCACATAATCTGTTTTGTTCTGTATGGTCTCTTTTGGCTTTAAACGATCCATTAATGCATCGTAAGCAGTTAGGATAATAACAACGTCTACTTTCACCAGATTTGCATAAGCGCGAATATAACCACGAGCAAAAGTGTCTGAACTTAACCGGCTATAATCATCGCTCTCCAAGGCTTTTACCTTGTAGATGGTCATATAAAGCTCTTTTGCAACCTGCTCTTGAGTCAAACCCGCCTGCAAACGCGCTTGCAGCAATAGCTTACCGGGCGACATTTTATCAGGTGACAGCCCCTTAATCGGTTGCGAATCATCCGCATTAATCATAGGAACCTCAATTAGAATTTTTCAACTTGTAATTTAAAAACTCTTTGGAATATGGAAAATTATTTTTCAACATTAATGCTAGGCTTGCCTCTTTGTCTTTGTTACCAAACACTTTTTCCAAACCTATTGCCAACATTAAACTGCGTGCCGAATGGCCAGCAATTGCTGTATACACATCTAAATTACTTTTGGCATCCGCATATTCTTGTTTTTGAAAATTAATATCGGCCAATTCAATAAAGGCATCTGAGTTTTTTCTATCCAAAATACAAGCATGCTCAAAAGCGGCGCGAGCACGTACATCATTGCCAAGCTTTAAAGCCGCCCTACCAACATTCGTTAACGCTTGTGAACGATTAGCGTAGGCCAAATCTGCAGCAGCCAACTCAAACTGCGCAAAAGCTTCTTGATAGCGCTTTTGGTTGTAAAGAAAGATACCGTAATTATTGTGTGCAACTGTCAAATTTTTATCGCGTTTTATGGCTAACTTAAATTGTTCTTCTGCAAGCGTTTGCTCACCTTCCAACTGATACAACATCGCCATAGCATTAGTGGCTGATGCAGAATTTTTATCTATCTCAAAGGCCTTGGTTAAATGATGGCGTGCCGATTCACGGTTTGATTTTTCTACATAGCCCAATGCCATTTGCACATGTAACTCTAGAGCTCTATTTTTATCAGGGCCTTTCTTTTCTTTGCCTGAAATCTGTTGAGATACACAACTCATTAAAAACAAACTAACGAATACGCAAATAAATACACTTTTGAAACTTAACAACAACTTATTATTCTGCATTGTGTTACTCCGAAAGGATTAATTCACTAACTGGCCAGTTATTAAAAACGGTATTTAATAAAAGCTGCCGCTCAATAAATGCTACCCAACAATTCTTATTGGTTGAGATTCTTCAAAGCGTGTTTTATGACGCTCACTGCGTTTAGTAATATCATTTACGGTGCCTGCCAATTGGCCACATGCAGCATCGATATCTTCACCCCGAGTAGTGCGCACAGTCGTAATGTACCCAGCTTCAATTAAAATATCTTGAAATTTGCGGATAGCGTTATTACTGGCGCGCTTATAATTCGACAAATTAAACGGATTAAACGGAATTAAATTGATTTTCACTGGAACATCCCGTAACAACTCAGCTAATTCATGAGCATGATGCGGGCGATCATTTACCTGATCAATCAAAGTGTACTCAATAGTAATTTTACGATGGGTATCTGGCATGGATTGAATGTAGCGCGTGGCGGAATCTAACAACATAGCGATTGGATATTTACGATTGATGGGCACCAACTCATTGCGCAACTCATCGTTAGGCGCATGCAGCGAAATCGCAAGGCAAGCATCGGTGTATTGACTCAAACGATCCAGCTGTGGCACTACGCCTGACGTACTTAATGTCACACGACGCTTTGACAAGCCGTAAGCATTGTCGTGCATCATTAAATTCATGGAATCGACAACATTATCAAAATTAAGTAGCGGCTCACCCATCCCCATCATCACCACATTGGTGACAGCGCGAGGGCCGTTAATCGCTAATTGCCCAAAAGATTTGGCCGCAATCCACACTTGCCCAATAATTTCCGCCGCCGTTAAATCGCGATTAAAGCCTTGCTTGCCGGTTGCGCAAAAACTGCAATCTAAAGAACAGCCAACCTGTGACGATACGCACAGCGTGCCGCGATCACCATCGGGAATATACACCGTTTCAACAACGTTATTACCCGAAACACGAATTAAGAATTTACGTGTGCCGTCAACAGAATCCAATTGCTTGATAACTTCTGGCATGCGAATTTCTGCACACGCATTTAACTTTGCACGCAAACTTTTACTCACATTGGTCATATCATCAAAGTTGTCTGCACCTAACTGATGAATCCATTTGAGAACTTGCACTGCGCGAAATTTTGGCTCGCCTAAGGTTTCAAAAAACGCGATTAATTTTGCTTCCGATAAACCCAACAGGTTTACTTTAGTCGAGCCGCCTTTGACAAAATCAAGAGCAGCCACCTCAGCAGCAGCTGCAGCAATATTTTGTGCAGTGTCAGACGTTGGAATAATGTACTCGGTCATGGTAATTCCTGCTGGGTAGCTTTTAAAAAAATATAATTAACGAACAATCACTTCATTCGAAGCGAAGAAATAAGCAATTTCACGTGCAGCAGAGGTGGGCGAATCCGAACCATGAACTGCATTCTTATCAATAGCTTGAGCAAAATCCGCACGAATAGTTCCAGGAGCCGCTTTCGCGGGGTCGGTGGCGCCCATCAGCTCACGGTTAGCAAGAATAGCGTTTTCGCCAGACAAGACTTGCACTACAACGGGACCAGAGGTCATAAAATCAACCAAGCCTTCAAAAAATGGACGGCCTTTATGTTCTGCGTAAAAACCTTCTGCTTGCGCGCGGCTTAATTGCATCATGCGTTGTGCAGCAATGATAAGACCGGTTTTTTCAAAACGAGCAACAATTTCACCAATGTGGTTCTTACTGACAGCATCAGGTTTGATGATCGAAAGCGTTTGTTCAACAGCCATGTAAATCTCCAAAGTTATCTTGAGATGGCCAGAGCGCAACTCGCCCAATAGCCCATAAATACAAAACCCGCGATTATACGCGGGTTTGAGCGGATTTTATATGCAAGAAAAGGCAAAAAATCACAGATTATTAAAGACTTGCAGCAGTATCTTGAATTCGTTTCACCATTGCTTTCAGGCCGTTTCCACGGGTTGAGCTTAGGTGCTGCATAAGATCAAGGCGGGCGAAATAGGCATCTATATCAACCGACAGAACCTCGGCCGCCGTCTTACCGTTGTAGGCAGCCAAAACCACGCCCAGCAAGCCTTTTACGATAAAAGCGTCACTATCAGCTTGGAAAAACAAGTGATTATCACGCACTTCATGCACCAGCCAAACCTGACTTTGGCAACCGCGCACTATGTACTCATCGGTGCGAAAGCTCTCTGGCATGGGAGGCAGTTCTTTGCCTAGGTCGATAATATACTTGTACCTATCTTCCCAAGAATCAAAAAAGCCAAGAGTATCAACAATATCCTCGGCGCTTACATCTATACCAAACTGAGTCATTGCGCGTTAATTCCAACGTTTATTTGGGGCATCATTATGCCTATAAAAACTAGCTAGAAGAACATACCAGTTTCCAACTGAGCCTCTTCGCTCATCATATGACGCGCCCATGGAGGATCGAACACCAGCTCCACTTTTACGGTTTTGACATTAGGCACTTTACGAACGCGATATTCCACATCGCCCACTAATACCGGCCCCATACCGCAAGCTGGCGCGGTTAAAGTCATTTGGATAGCGACATGTTTTGCAGCCTGATCGACCTTAACGCTATAGATCAACCCAAGATTCACCAAATCCACGGGGATTTCTGGATCATACACACTGCCCAGTGCTTGCCAAACTTGATCCTCATGAATATTTTCATCAGTAGGATCAGGAAAGCTTAACGTATCAGCCTCAAGTCCAAGTTTATCAGCATCAGTACCATCCACTCGAACCATTTGGCCGTGATAGGTAACCGTATAATTACCTCCCAAGGCTTGGGTAATGGTGACAAAGGTATCTTGCGGAATGGTGAGCGGAGTACCGTCGGGCACCCGGCGTGCGGGGCAATCGGCAAGCGCTACTACCATGCGTCTTTCAGACATAACAACTCTCGAATAAATTTAACCCCAACCGCCCCTTTCAAGGGAGGAGGCTAATAGCACTCTGCATCTAAGCAGGGAGTAAAAGCCCCCTTTTCAAGGGGAGGTTGAAAGGGGTATTTTTTTAACTTAATTGGCGACGCTAAAACTTTCGCCACAACCGCAATAATCTTTCACGCGCGGATTGTTGAATTTCAATTGGCGATTCACACCTTCGGTGACGTAATCAATTTCAGTGCCACTGACAACTGACAATGCAGCTGGGTCGATTAACAACTCAACGCCCTCACCCAAAGTCAAATGTAAATCGTCAGCCTTACCTTCGGGGACTAAATCGACCACGTACATCCAGCCGGTGCAGCCACTCTGTTTAACGCTCAAGCGGACGGCCTTAGCCTCGTCGTTGTTGCTGAGCTGACGCTTAAAATGCGCAGCGGCAGCCGCCGTGACTGATACCGACTCTTGTTGCGGATTAAATGTTTCGACGTTCATAGTGTTCACCTTTGATGTTACGCAAGATTCGGCATTTACTCTGAGACACGCCGTAAATCCCTCCATAGAGGCTAAACACAAACATCCATGTTTGTGATTGTCTCAAAGCAAATACCGAATCTCGCTTTTCAACAATGTGCAATTATTCAATCAAAAATTAAAGCAAAAACATTTTTGCTTTTTCAATCGCCGCAAACAGGCGATCCACTTCAGCAAAGGTGTTATAAAAACTAAAACTTGCACGCACGGTTCCAGGAATTCCAAACTGATCCATAATCGGTTGCGCACAGTGATTTCCAGTACGCACGGCCACGCCCTGCTTATCTAATAAGACACCAACATCCGCCGGATGTGCCCCATTAAGCATAAAACTCATCACACTGGTTTTATGCGCCGATGTACCGATTAATGTAATGCCATCAGTAGCGCGCGCCTTTTCTTCTGCATAAGCAAGCAACGCTTGTTCGTGTGCAGACGCTGCTTCGCGATCAAGATAATTTAAGTAATCAATCGCAGCGCCAAAACCAATTACACCCGCAATATCCGGCGTACCCGCTTCAAACTTGTAAGGAAGCTGATTAAAAGTTGTGCCTGCAAAGCTAACGGTTTCAATCATTTCGCCGCCACCTTGGTAAGGCGGCATAGCGTCTAAAAGATCGTACTTACCGTAAAGCACACCCAAACCGGTTGGGCCAAATAATTTGTGTGCGGAGAAAACGTAAAAATCGCAATCCAGTTTTTGAACATCAACTGCCCAATGGCTAACGGCCTGCGCACCATCAATTAATACTTTTGCACCGATTGCATGAGCAGCAGCAATAATGTTTTCGATGGGATTTATCGTACCCATAGCGTTAGAAACATGGCCAACGGCAACCATTTTTACGTTTGCATCTAACATGGAGGCAAAAGCTGGCATATCAATAGTGCCGGTTGCATCCACTGGAATAGCTTCAACGCTTGCGCCTGTTGCCTGCGCAACTAATTGCCAGGGAACGATGTTGGAGTGATGCTCCATAGCTGAAACTAAAATTCGATCACCCGAGATTAAATTAGCTCGCCCCCAACTGGCAGCAACCAAATTAATACTTTCTGTGGTGCCGCGCGTCCAAATGATCTGTTTCGCATCGGGCGCATTAATAAATTCTGCAACTTTAGTGCGCGCTGCTTCAAATTTCACGGTCGCGCGATCAGCCAAGGCATGTGCACCGCGATGAACATTACTGTTATCAGTGCGGTAGTAATCGCTAATTGCATCTATAACCGCATTGGGTTTTTGCGTAGTCGCCGCATTATCCAAATAGACTAAAGGCTGCCCATTAACTTCCTGATGAAGAATAGGAAAATCGGCACGAACTTTCTTAACATCAAAAGGTTCAACATCCAAGGGCTTAACATCAAACATCGATGCGCTCATTATTCATCTGCCATATCTAACAACGTTTGATCGCGACCAAAAAGCGCAGCCAAGCGCGGTAACAAATAATTATGCACCGCAACTTCAGGTATTTGCTGCAGCAGTTCATTGATAAAACCAAAACTCATCATCACTTCAGCTTCAGTGCGTGATACACCACGGCTTTGCAAATAGTAAAGCGCCGTTGCGTTTAACTGACTAACGGTTGCGCCGTGAGCGCACTTAACGTCATCCGCATAAATTTCTAATTCAGGCTTAGTATTAACTTCAGCTTTGTTCGAAGTAAGCAAATTTTTGTTGCTCAATTCCGCCAAGGTTTTTTGCGCATCTTTGTGGATATAAATGCGGCCATTAAAAATCGCCTGCGCCGAGTCAGCAATAATTCCACGGAAGACTTCGCTCGTGGTGCAATGCGGAACCCAGTGCTGCACGTTGCTGTGGTAATCCACCACTTGGTTATTGCGCGGTAAGTAAACGCCTTGCAAATTCAACTCAGCGCCTTGGCCACGATGATTAATTTGATAATCAATACGCTTCAATTTACTGCCAAGTGCCAGCGTGAAACCGTGCATACGCGCATTGCGCAGCAAGTTCACATGTACTGCACCAATATGCTGGATATTCTCTTCTTCCAGATTTAAACGGTAATGCTGTAATTGAGCATTATCGCCTACAACAATTTCAGTCAAGGCATTTACAAAGCTATTTTGCGATTCATTAGTAGAGATGAAGTGCTCAATAATTTCGGCTTGAGAAGAATCTTCTAACACCACTAACAAGCGCTGATTAACTGACACCGCTTGCGCTTCAGGCGTAGAAACTTGAACAATATAAATAGGTTTAGCTAAAGACTGGTTGCGCGGAACATGCACCAAAACTCCATCGTCTAACCAAGCATTGTTTAAGGTGGCGAATAAATGTTGTGAACCTTCAACCACTTTACCCAAATGATGAGCAATAAGCTGTTGCTGCGCATCATTAGCCTGTGAGAAGCGTACAACTTGCGCCGACCCAAGCTCTTCTGAAAAACCACTTGAGCAGGCGGCATCAAACACACCATTTACAAATACTAAGCGAATTGCATCAACCGCAATAAAATCCGCTTCAACATTTAAACGAGCAGCTTGCACAGCCCAAGCTTGCGGGATATTTTTTTGCAGCGAAGCAAGCGACGTATATTTCCAGTGTTCAGTTTTACGCGTTGGCCAACTTACATTCTGCCAATCATTAGCGGCTTGAGTGCGCAAAGCGCCCAGCCACGCAGGGCTTTGTTGCTGAGCAGCAAGTTGTAAGGCTTGTTGTTGAAAATCACTCATTGCTTACACAGCCTCTTCTTCAAGCCATGCATAACCTTTTTCTTCCAACTCCAGCGCTAACTCTTTACCGCCTGTTTTTACGATACGGCCGTTAGCCAGCACGTGTACATAATCGGGAACTATATAATCCAGCAAGCGCTGATAATGCGTTACGATAATAAAGCTGCGATTTGGCGAGCGCATTGCATTCACACCACTCGCAACAACTTGCAATGCATCAATATCCAAACCTGAGTCGGTTTCATCAAGAATGCACAAGCTTGGTTCCAACAACATCATTTGCATAATTTCGTTACGCTTCTTTTCACCGCCAGAAAAGCCTTCGTTAACGCCGCGCTTTAAAAATGCAGGATCAAGGCTGACACGTTTGCTGGTTTCACGCGCGAGTTTCATAAACTCAACCGCTGACAATTCTGGCTGGCCGTGATGTTTACGTTTAGCATCTACTGAAGCTTTCAAGAACTCCATATTGCTAACGCCGGGAATCTCTACCGGATATTGGAACGCCAAAAACAAACCTTCACGGGCGCGCTCTTCAATTTCCAGCTCAAATAAATCTTTGCCGTTAAACTCAACCGCACCGCCTGTTACTTCGTAACCATCGCGACCAGAGAGCACATTACCGAGAGTACTTTTACCCGCGCCGTTAGGACCCATAATAGCGTGCACTTCACCGGGTTTAATGGTGAGATTCAAACCCTTAAGGATGTCTTTTTCTTCCACTTTGGCGAACAAATCAGTAATGCGTAACATAAAGTTTTTAATCCGATAATTTTGTCTAACACAAATAAAACTTACTTAAAATTTTTTACCCGCTCACCCTGAACGGTTATTAATTTATCCAACAGAACCTTCAAGGCTCACTTCCAATAATTTTCCAGCTTCCACCGCAAACTCCATGGGCAACTCTTTAAATACTTCGCGGCAGAATCCATTCACAATCATGGATACCGCTTTTTCAGCATCCAACCCGCGCTGTTTACAAAGGAACAACTGATCATCGCTCACTTTTGAGGTAGTGGCTTCATGCTCGATAACCGCCGTCGGGTTTTTACTTTCGATATAAGGGAATGTGTGTGCGCCACATTTATCGCCAATCAATAGCGAATCGCATTGTGTGTAATTGCGCGCGCCTTCTGCACCGGGATTCATGCGTACCAAGCCGCGATAAGCATTGGAACTTTTACCCGCAGAAATACCTTTAGAAATAATGGTTGAGCGAGTATTTTTACCAATGTGAATCATCTTGGTGCCGGTATCGGCTTGTTGATAATTATTGGTAAGCGCTACCGAGTAAAACTCACCAACGCTATTGTCACCACGCAAAATACAGCTTGGATATTTCCAAGTCACAGCAGAGCCAGTTTCAACTTGCGTCCAAGAAATTTTGGCGTTGGTGTGGCATACGCCGCGTTTGGTTACAAAGTTGTAAATACCACCCTTACCTTCAGCATTGCCGGGATACCAGTTTTGTACGGTAGAATATTTAATTTCGGCGTTGTCGCAGGCAACCAATTCTACAACGGCTGCGTGCAATTGGTTTTCATCGCGCATGGGCGCAGTACAGCCTTCAAGGTAGCTGACGTGCGAACCTTCATCCGCAATAATTAACGTACGCTCGAATTGGCCGGTATTTTGTTCGTTGATGCGGAAGTAAGTAGACAACTCCATTGGGCAGCGCACACCTTTGGGGATGTACACAAATGAGCCATCGGAAAATACCGCGCAGTTTAAAGCTGCATAGTAATTGTCTTTAGGCGGAACCACTGAGCCCAAATATTTTTTTACAAGATCGGGATACTTATGCACTGCTTCACTGATGGAACAAAAAATCACACCCACTTCCAAGAGCTTTTCACGGAAAGTTGTCACCACAGAAACAGAATCGAATACCACATCCATTGCTACACCAGCCAGCGCTGCTTGTTCGTGCAGAGGAATGCCGAGCTTTTCATAGGTGCGCAAAAGCTCTGGGTCAACTTCATCCAAACTTTTGGGTTTGTCGGCCATGGATTTTGGTGCGGAATAAAATGACACCTTCTGAAAATCTATATCGTCGTACTTAACATGCGCCCATTCTGGCTCGGTCATTTCCAACCAAGCGTGATAGGCTTTTAATCGCCATTCCAACAACCATTCTGGTTCATTTTTTTTGGCGGATATAAAACGAATCACCTCTGGGCTTAAACCCGGCGGTAAGGTTTCAGAATCAATGTCAGTAATAAAACCGGCAGCGTATTCTTGTTTAATGAGATGTTCGACTTGTTCAGACATGACTTTTACTTCTTAACGATTACAACTTACTTTGAGTGCGCAACAGTTTGCTAACTGTTGTGCGAATATGTTCAACGGCAAATTCAATTTCTGCGTGCGTGGTGTAACGCCCCACGCTAAACCGCAACGACGCTTGAGCCTCTGCATCGCTTAAGCCAATCGCCTTTAATACGTAGCTGGGCGACATGCTTGCGGAGTTACAAGCTGATCCGCTCGACACCGCTAAATCGCGCAACGACAGCAATAACATCTCGCCATCACAACCTTGGGCTTCATTACCTTGATGATTCTCTGTAGCAGCAAAAGTAACATTTAAAATTCCGCTCACACACTGCGAGCTTGAACCGTTGCGTTTTACGTTTGGTAAATTAGCAATACCTTGCCACAACAAATTGCGTAATTCCGCTATGCGCTCTGCATCAGCAACTAAACTGTTTTGCGCAAGCTCTGCCGCTTCACCCATACCAACGCATTGGTGCGTTGCCAAAGTTCCTGATCGCATATTGCGCTCGTGACCGCCGCCGTGAATTTGCGCGGCAATTTTTACATCACCAGCGCGGCGCACATAAAGTGCGCCAATACCTTTGGGGCCGTAAAATTTGTGCGCCGATAACGACAACAAATCCACACCTAAATTTTTTACATCCATCGCAATTTTGCCAGCGCTTTGCGCGGCATCGCAATGCACTAAAACGCCACGGCTTTTGCAGATTGCGGTTAGCGCTTTAATATCGTTAATGCAACCCAGCTCATTATTGACGTGCATGATGCTCACTAAAAAAGTGTCATCGCGCAGCGCCGCCTGCAAACTCTCGGCAGTAATAATGCCTTCCGAATTAGGCTGCAATCGCGTTACAGAAAAACCTTGCACTTCTAACCACTCGACGGGATCAAGCACTGCTTTGTGCTCAATCGCCGATACCACTATATGCCCGCCTAGGCTGTGCAAGGTGCGGTAATTCTCGGCCGCACCTTTTAACGCAAGGTTATTGGCTTCAGTTGCACCACTCGTCCAAACAATTTCGCGGGTATCTGCATTAATTAAAGCGGCGACTTGTGCGCGCGCATGCTCTACGGCCTCTTCTGCCTGCCAGCCCAACATGTGTGAGCGGGACGCAGGGTTAGCGAAATTACCTTCCAGTGTTAAACACTCCATCATTTTGATGGCTACTTGCGATGCCACTGGTGTGGTGGCGGCATAATCCAAGTAAACGGGCTTGCGGAAGGTTGTTGTTGGAGGCTTCGGAATCACGCAATAGTCTCGGGTTTAAATCATCACTCAATAAACTTACAAAATTTCACTTAAAGCAATATGGTTTTCTGGCTTAACGCCTTGGAACAAGCGCTTGTCTTGGCGCTCTTTAACAAGTTGAATTTCACCGCGCGCCACCAAATCTGCCAAACTGATATTGCTCAAAAATTGGTGAATTTGCGCACTTAAGTCTTCCCATAAATGATGAGTTAAGCAGACCTCACCGTCATGGCAATTACCCTTGCCTTCACAGCGAGTGGCATCTAAAGACTCGCTAACCGCATCCACTACCTGCGCAATGGAAATATTTGCAGTATCACCCACGAGACGATAACCGCCGCCGGGGCCGCGCACACTCTGCACTAAATTGCATTGGCGTAACCGCGCAAACAACTGCTCAAGATAGGAAAGGGAAATTCTCTGACGGGCGGAAATATCCGCCAAACTCACTGGGCCATGCTCGGTATGAAGCGCTAAATCCAGCATGGCAGTAACCGCGTAACGTCCTTTGGTAGTGAGCCGCATAAGAAAAACCCTAAGCTTATTGAGTTAAGAGGTAGACCAAGTGCTATATCCTACCATTTTACTCAACTATTATCTCTTTTCCAATGTTTAATAAGTAATGGCTGGTTTTTAAACACTATCTTAGGGTTCAATGCTTTGATCTTGTTGCTTGGCCGCTTCGCGTAAGGCGTCAATTCCGGGTGCAACACCCATGCCTCCAACCACCTTATTGGTGTAGTAAACGTAGTTTTGCATTGCGGTTAAAACACCGCGCAGAATATTCAACTCCATTTGATCCATGCGTACGCGGTTGTACATACGGCGCAAGCGTGTCATGGTCTGTTTTGGGTTTTGCGGGTCGAGAAAGCCAAGCCCGGTAAGGGTTTTCTCAAGATGTTCATAGTAATTTTCCAAAGCTCCAGAATCTGCAGGTGGCATATCCCAGCTGTGATTTGGCAAGGTTTTACCTTCAACATCCTTCAAGAATGCCATGCGAACCTCGTAGCAAATCACCTGTACAGCAGTTGCCAAGTTTAACGATGAATACTCCTCGTTCGCCGGAATATGAACGTGATAGTTACACTTATGCAGCTCTTCATTGGTTAACCCGCGATCTTCTCGGCCAAACACAATCGCCACCTCATGCTGCCCAGCCTCTACCCAAACGTTCTCGCCGCACTCGCGCGGATCCAATAACGGCCACGGAATTCGACGTTCGCGCGCACTGGTCCCCACCACCAGTGAACAGCCACTAATGGCATCATCCAACGTTTCGACAACGACTGCATTATCCAATACATCGGTTGCTCCAGCGGAGCGCCAAACGGCTTTATCCGAGGGGTATTCTTTTGGCGCTACCAGATACAACCGCGATAACCCCATATTTTTCATTGCACGGGCTGCCCCGCCAATATTGCCGGGATGGGTGGTATTCACCAAAACGATACGAATATTGGCAAAATTAGGGCTGGGCATATTAAGGGTCTCGTAACGTAGATTTGGCTTAGCGCGTAGGTCGTTAAACCGGTGCGACTAAAAAGGCGCGCAGTGTAACAAATTGAACATGGAGTCGCAGTCTGGCAGGAGGCTTTTCTAGGATTTATGAAACAAATATCTGAAACTCAATATATATACAAATTAACAGGCGCGGGGCGATTGGCGTAAGCGAATCAGTCTTCTGCGCTCTTCTGCCGCCGCTAATATAATCTGCTTATCCGCATTATCTGCCGTACTCCAACAAGTAATCTCCATGAGGCTACGGCCACAGCCCAAGCAAATGTTTTCATCATCTAAACAACAATTGCGAACACAGGGGGAATTAACAGGGGCAGATGGCGATAAAAACATAGGTGGGATTCCTCACAGGAAATAATTCAATACAGGATAGCTTAACTCCGCAGCATTGAATCGAAGCAATCTATTATCAATCGACAACCTATAGCTTTACCCAATCTACAGTATTAACACAGACAATTTTGCGCCACCCTTGGGTTTCGCCTATCATGCACCCACATTAGCAAAACCTATTTTACGAGCAGCCTTCATTTTACCAGTAGTCTAAGGAATCACCATGAGCGACGTACAACATCACCGTTTAATCATTCTCGGATCAGGCCCTGCGGGTTATACCGCTGCCATATACGCGGCACGAGCCAACCTTAAACCCGTAATCATCACTGGTATGCAACAAGGCGGTCAATTAACCACCACGACCGAAGTGGAAAACTGGCCCGGTGGCGTACACGATTTGCAAGGCCCGGATTTGATGGTGCAAATGCAAGAGCACGCCGAGCGTTTTAATACTGAAATAATTTTTGATCATATTCATGAAACTGTATTGAGCGAGCGCCCATTTAAGTTAATAGGTTCAAGCACCTATACCTGTGATGCGTTGATTATTGCCACAGGGGCCTCTGCGCAATATTTAGGCTTGCCATCCGAAGAAGCATTTCAAGGCCGTGGCGTAAGTGCCTGTGCAACTTGCGATGGTTTCTTTTATCGCGGGCAAAAAGTGGCTGTAGTTGGCGGCGGTAACACCGCGGTAGAAGAAGCGTTATATTTGTCTAATATCGCCAGCGAAGTCACCCTGATTCACCGTCGCGATAAATTAAAATCTGAAAAGATTTTGCAAGATAAACTGTTCGCTAAAGCGGCTAATGGCAATATCAAAATTATCTGGAATCATCAACTGGATGAAGTGTTGGGTGGCGATTCAGGCGTAACCGGTTTGCGCTTAAAAAGCACGCAAGATGACAGCACCCAAGAAATTGATATTGCTGGTGTATTTATCGCCATTGGCCACAAACCCAATACCGATATTTTCGCCGGCCAATTGGATATGAAAGACGGTTATTTAATTGTGCAAAGCGGCTTACACGGCAATGCGACTGCCACCAATGTTCCCGGCGTGTTCGCCGCTGGCGATGTGGCTGACCACGTATATCGCCAAGCGATTACCTCATCCGGTGCTGGCTGTATGGCGGCGCTGGATGCAGAAAAGTATTTAGATGATCTGTAATTCTACGCTGTAAAAAATCCCGCTTCGGCGGGATTTTTATTTCTGCAACAACCTATATAATTCATTCACTGCTATAGCTTATGACTCACATTCCTTGGTTAAACCCAGCTAATACGCTCTTTCCTTCGCCGTCACTCGCACTCGATGAACCAAATGGTTTGTTAGCGCTCGGCGGCGATTTATCACCCGAGAGAATTTTAGCCGCCTATCACCAAGGGATTTTCCCTTGGTTTAACACTGGCGACCCAATTTTGTGGTGGAGCCCAAACCCGCGTACAGTTATTTATCCGCCTAAATTACATATTTCAAAAAGTCTGCGTAAAACTATCAACAAAGGAACTTACCAAGTTACATTTGATCATTGTTTTAGCGAGGTTATGCGCGCTTGCGCCGCGCCGCGTGAGCATGCCGATGGCACTTGGATTAGCGAAGAAATTATTGCCGGCTATTCTGCCCTGCATAAACGCGGCTTTGCACATTCCGTAGAAGTTTGGCAACACAATGGATTACAGAAAGAATTAGTGGGCGGTTTATATGGCATGGCCTTGGGCAGAGTTTTTTTTGGTGAATCCATGTTTAGCCAAGCAGACAACGCCTCTAAAGTGGGCTTCGCACATTTGGTACATCAATTGTTGGAGTGGGATTTTCAGTTGATTGACTGCCAAGTGGCTAATGATCATCTTTTTAGTTTGGGTGCCACAGAAATCCCACGTGAAATTTTTCAGCAACACCTGATAGACTTTGTAGAAGTGCCACCCAACTACCCCGCAAACTGGTCGAACATCAAACCACTAAGCGAGAGCCAAAACACAGAGAGGCCTATATGACCGATCTTTCAACCCTGAAATTATTTGCGACTCAGCCGCACCCCTGTAGCTATATTGATGGCGAGCAGGCGACGACAGTATTTGTAGACCCTGAAGCCCACATCGACGTCACCTTATACAGCCAACTTTCACTATTGGGGTTTCGCCGCAGCGGCGGGCACCTCTATCGCCCACAATGCAGTAATTGCCAAGCCTGTATGTCATGCCGAATTCCGGTTAGCCTCTTTAAGGCAAATCGTAGCCAACGCCGTTGCTGGCAGAAAAACCAGGATATTCAGGTCAGCCCGACTGAGCGCATAGACACTCTTGAACACTACAATCTTTATGCGCGCTATATCGAAAGCCGTCATCAAGACGGCGATATGTACCCACCTTCTGAGGAACAATACAAAGCATTCCTAACCAGCGAATGGGGTTCTACACGTTATTTGGAGTTTCGTTTGGAAGGTGAGCTGATTGGAGTTTCAGTCTGCGATTATTTGGAGGATGGTCTTTCTGCGGTTTACACCTTTTATAACCCCAAGCTAAATGAACGAAGCTTGGGAAAATTTGCGATTTTGGCGCAAATCCATAAAGCCCAAGAAATGGGGCTAAGTTATGTATACCTTGGCTACTGGATTAAACAATGCGAGAAAATGAACTACAAAACTGACTATCGCCCCCTCGAATTACTCGTCAACCGACGCTGGCTACGCCTTAATTAGCGAAAAAAGCCCCTAAGTCACACGTTTCTCTTGGCTCAGCAGTCTATTTCAGGCACAATTCGCGCCTATTTTTACGTCCCCCACATTTAGTCACACCTGAGGATCATGCCGCATGGCAAAAGAAGACAACATTGAGTTTGATGGCGAAGTCGTTGATACACTGCCAAATACTACTTTCCGCGTTAAATTGGAAAACGGCCACATTGTGACTGCCCATATTTCTGGAAAAATGCGCAAAAACTATATTCGCATTCTCACGGGCGATAAGGTAAAAGTTGAAATGACGCCTTACGATTTGAGCAAAGGCCGCATTACCTACCGCGCGCGTTGATACAAAGCTAAACGTCACACTATCGAGTGCAAACTCAAGACGTTAATAACAAAAAAGCCGCTTATTCAGCGGCTTTTTGCGTTTCTGTATCAACCCATTCTATTATTAACTCAGATCAGGCCTTAGCGGTTTGCACTGCAGTCTGCTTAGCAATAATTTCAATTTCAAGTTGATCATTAATGGCGTCAAGATCAACCTCCACCGTACCGCCACCATGTGATAACTCACCAAACAGAATCGCTTCTGCCAACGGCTTTTTCAGCTTCTCTTGGATCAAGCGCGCCATTGGGCGAGCCCCCATTTGCACGTCATAACCATGAATCGCCAACCACTCGCGCGCATCCTCGCTAATCTCTAGCGTTACATGCTTATCATCCAACTGAGTTTGCAATTCCATCACAAACTTATCTACCACAGTTTTAATGGTTGCCAAGGTCAAGGAACCGAACTGCACTATGGCATCCAAACGGTTGCGGAACTCAGGTGTGAACATCTTCTTAATGGCTTCCATACCATCAGTCGTGTGATCTTGATGAGTAAAGCCAATAGATGCGCGGCTCATCACATCTGCACCCGCGTTAGTGGTCATAATTAAAATGACATTGCGGAAGTCGGCCTTGCGACCATTGTTGTCAGTGAGCGTACCGTGATCCATAACTTGCAACAGCAAATTGAAAACTTCGGGATGCGCTTTTTCAATTTCATCCAACAACAACACACAGTGTGGCTGTTTGTTAATTGCATCAGTTAGCAAACCGCCTTGATCAAAACCAACATAACCTGGAGGCGCACCAATTAAACGCGATACGGTGTGGCGCTCCATATATTCAGACATATCGAAACGAATTAATTCCATGCCCATGGCTTTGGCCAACTGACGCGATACTTCAGTTTTACCAACACCGGTTGGGCCTGAAAACAAAAACGAACCAATCGGTTTTTCTGATGCACCCAAACCAGCGCGCGATAATTTAATTGCCGTGGCAAGCGTATCAATTGCAGCATCTTGACCAAACACGGTCATCTTCAAATTCTGATCCAATTTACGCAATTGCTCTTTATCAGAAGACGACACACTTTTTGGAGGAATGCGCGCAATTTTTGCAACCACATTTTCAACATCGGTCACGCCAATAGTTTTCTTACGTTTGCTCGCAGGTTGTAATTGTTGGTAAGCGCCCGCTTCATCAATAACGTCAATCGCCTTATCAGGCAAGAAACGATCATTAATATAACGCGCCGCCAATTCTGCTGCAGAGCGTAAAGCAGCATCGGTGTAACGCAAATTATGGTGCTTCTCGAAACGGCTCTTTAAGCCTTTCAGAATTTGATAAGTTTCATCAACGGTTGGCTCATCCACATCCACTTTTTGGAAACGGCGCGACAACGCGCGATCTTTATCAAAAATGCCACGGAATTCTTGGTAGGTGGTTGAACCCATGCAACGAATTTCGCCAGAGGACAACAATGGCTTCAATAAATTGGATGCATCCATTACACCACCGGATGCTGCACCCGCACCAATAATGGTGTGAATCTCATCAATAAACAAAATCGATTTCTTTTGTTTTTTCAGTTCGTGCAATAGGCCTTTGAAACGCTTTTCAAAGTCGCCGCGATATTTAGTGCCCGCTAAAAGCGCACCCATATCTAACGAGTAAACAATGCTATCTGCCAGTATTTCTGGCACATCACCGTCTACAATACGCTTGGCCAAACCTTCAGCAATAGCGGTTTTACCTACGCCAGACTCACCCACTAGCAGCGGATTATTTTTACGGCGACGCGATAAAATTTGGCATACACGCTCAACTTCATCTGCACGGCCCACAAGTGGATCTATACGGCCTTGCATGGCCATTTCATTTAAATTGCTGGCATAATTCTCTAAAGGATTAGATGAACTTGATTCGCCCGATGAAGATTCTTCATCGTGATTTTCTTGTGCTTGATGATCGTGAGTATGATCAGAATTACCAGACACTTTATGAATGCCGTGAGTAATAAAATTCACTACATCGATACGTGCAATACTTTGTTGTTTCAGATAATAAACGGCTTGGCTTTCTTGCTCGCTAAAAATTGCGACCAATACGTTGGCACCAGTAACTTCTTGCTTACCGGATGATTGCACATGAAATACGGCGCGTTGCAGTACACGTTGGAAACCGAGTGTTGGCTGAGTTTCGCGATCAGCATCGTGCTCAGGAATTAGCGGTGTAGTTGAATCGACAAACTCAATTAATTCTTTGCGCAGGCTTGGTAAATCTGCACCGCATGCGCGCAGTACACCGGCAGCAGAATCATTATCGATAAGTGCGAGCAACAAATGCTCTACTGTCATAAACTCGTGGCGCTTGGAGCGCGCACCTTTGAAGGCGAGATTCAAAGTTACTTCTAGATCTTTGCTTAACATCACTCAAACCCTCTTGATCAAAAAAGCACACCACACTATTTTCTTTCATTTACTGTTTATTTCTCGTCATCCTCTACTGCTTCGATGTCGCACAGCAATGGATGTTGATGTTCACGCGCATACTCATTGACTTGCGCAGCTTTTGTCTCCGCTATATCACGAGTATAGATGCCACAAACCGCTTTTCCATGAATATGTACCGTTAACATTACATGAGTTGCTTTTTCACGATTCATGGCAAAAAATTTTTCCAAAATTTCAACCACAAAATCCATCGGCGTGTAGTCATCGTTGAGCAGCATCACCTTATACAACGGTGGACGCTTTAATTTTGGTTTCGATTCTAAGACCGCAAGATTTCCGTCAAGATCCCCACCCTCGGAATCGCCATCTTGATTTAAGGTTAGTTGAAGGTTGATTAGATTGCCCATAGAGATTCAACAGAAAAATAAAATGATTGGATTGTTGGCGATATTGTAACTCATAGGCATATAACTCATGTATACGTTGAAAACTTGACATTGGAGCAAATGTTGGATAAAAAACACGTCGCGCTGAACAAATTGTCAGCACTTTGGTGTTAAATTTCACGATTTAGCACCAAACAAGTCGCAAGCCTACAAGTCCCAAAAACATTTTGGGGTAATAATAACGAAGGCAACATAGTTCTATATGGTGCCAAGGCGCAGGAATTCAATATGCCCACAGGTACAGTTAAGTGGTTCAATAATGCTAAGGGTTATGGTTTCATCCTAGCAGATGAAGGAAATGAAGACCTTTTTGCACATTATTCAGCCATTAAGATGGATGGTTATAAAACTCTTAAAGCAGGCCAACAAGTGTCTTTTGACATAACCAAAGGCGACAAAGGCTTACACGCTATTAATATCAGCGCGCCAGAAACTAGTGAGTACGCTGAGCAAACGTTTACGGAACAAACGGCGTAATAGACGAAGATACCCTAAGCTATTCATGATAAAAGTGGCTCCCAAGCCACTTTTTTCGTTTTGTAGCCATTTCATTTTGTAGCAGTATTTACTCGTGGTTGGGGTGGCGCCATGGGTAAAAGCTGAAGGATTCGTCGTTGATGATGCTTCAACTGCTCGCTCCCCCATTGGTAGCGCGGAATGCTGTTAAATAACGCATCAAAACTGCCATCACTCTGGGCAGCTTCCAGCCCAAATTTCAAACGTTCCGCCAAGGCCTTATTATCCTTATGGACAAAGAAGTAGACTTCGTTTGGGTAATGCAGCATTAAGTCCTTTTCTATCGCTAAATGTAATTCTGGATACAAATTTACCTCGGTTTGAATTTGGTACAGGCCGCGCGAAAAATAATCGAACCTTTTAGCCGCGAGCATTTTAAAAAGCGCCGCATAGGCTACTGCCTTAACAACCGGCAAATCGTTGGCTTCCATAATGCTTGCATCTGTCCAGTGAGAGCCTATTCCCCCCTTAAATTGACGCAAATCCATCAGTGTTTTAACGCGAGAAAACTGTGGCTGCATCTCTGGCCTAATCAGCAGTAATCGGTAATCGTTGAGCTCTTTGAGAAGAGATATTTTGACGGACAAAAATTCTGCTTCCAACTCTGCGTTGGTAGGAGACCACAAAACATCAATATTTTGCATCATGAGTTCTGATCGCAAACGCTTTTCAAATACATATTTAGGAAGCTCTGCAATCTCAGCTTTCCCATATTGCGCTTGGGATTTCACGAGAGCGAGCTCTAAAAGGCGCTTAAAATAATAACCTTCGCTTTTAACATCATAAGATTCGGTCTTTCTAATAACAATATACGGGGTAGCAGAAAAGGCTTGAGGAACCAAAAGATAGCTAAACACACAGCCTAAGAGCAGCATAAGGATACGATTTATTAACATTTATACCCCCTTCTGATCCTATTGGAATGTGAATGTCAGGTTTTTAGTAACTTATTAGAAGTTTTATGATAGACCAATATCAGGTACTTACTACTGCTCATCCTCTAATTCACGCGGCAATAAAAAAACCCTTTGAGCTTTCGCCCAAAGGGTTTTTTACAACGTCAGGAAGATTACCCCAAAGTTGCCAAAGCAGCGTTAAAAGTAGCACTGGGGCGCAAAGCAGCAGATGCCAATTTTTCATCCAAACGATAGTAGCCGCCCAGCTCAACTGGCTTACCGCCTGCCGCAATAATTTCTGCAATGATTTTAGCTTCATTCTCAGTTAGCAACTTCGCCAATGGTGCAAACTCTGCCGCCAATTGCGTATCATCAGTTTGTGCAGCCAACGTTTGTGCCCAGTACATAGCCAAATAGAAATGGCTGCCACGGTTATCAAACTCACCTACAGCTCGGCCTGGTGACTTGTTGTTGTCGAGGAACAAACCATTTGCTTGATCGAGAGTTTTAGCAAACACTTTGGCTTTGGCATTGTGGGTAATATTGCCGAAGTGGTCCAAAGATTCAGCCAAAGCCAAGAACTCACCCAAAGAATCCCAACGCAAGTGACCTTCTTCTACGAACTGTTGCACGTGCTTAGGCGCTGAACCGCCTGCGCCCGTTTCAAACAAACCGCCGCCGTTCATTAATGGAACAATCGACAACATTTTTGCAGAAGTGCCAAGCTCCATAATGGGGAACAAGTCAGTGAGGTAATCGCGCAACACGTTGCCAGTTACGGAAATAGTGTCTTGACCTTTGCGGATGCGATCTAAAGAGTACTGAGTCGCTTCTTCTGGAGTTTTGATGTAAATCTCCAAACCGCTAGTATCGTGATCTTTCAAATAAGTATTAACTTTGGTGATCAATTGCGCATCATGGGCACGTTTTGGATCTAACCAGAATACTGCTGGCGTTGCAGATGCGCGCGCGCGATTTACCGCAAGCTTTACCCAATCTTGGATAGGTGCATCTTTCACTTGGCACATACGCCAAATATCACCTGCTTCTACTTTTTGCTCCAACAATACTTTGCCCGAAGCATCAGTTACACGCACAACACCATCAGCAGAAATTTGAAAGGTTTTATCGTGTGAACCGTATTCTTCTGCCGCTTGCGCCATCAAACCTACGTTGGGAACGCTGCCCATAGTTACAGGATTGAATGCGCCGTTTTTCTTGCAGTCATCGATAACGACTTGATAAACGCCAGCGTAGCAACGGTCTGGGATTACTGCTTTGGTATCTTGCAACTTGCCATCCGCATTCCACATTTTGCCGGAATCACGAATCATCGCAGGCATAGATGCATCGACGATCACATCGCTTGGCACGTGCAAGTTGGTGATGCCTTTATCAGAATTCACCATAGCCAATTCTGGGCGAATTGCATAAAGCGCTGCTATATCACCTTCAATTTCATTTTGCTGTTCAACGGGCAGCGATTTAATTTTGGCGTAGAGATCGCCCAAACCGTTATTTAAATCAACACCTAGTTCTTTTAATACTGCAGCGTGTTTTTCCAACACAGGTGCGTAATACACAGATACGAAATGACCAAAAATAATGGGGTCAGATACTTTCATCATGGTGGCTTTCAAGTGCACAGAAAAAAGTACACCTTTCGCTTTTGCATCTTCAATTTCCGCGGCGATAAATGCACGTAAAGCATTTTTGCTGAGCACAGATGCATCAATAATTTCGCCCACCAACACTTTGGTAGATTCTTTAAGTACCTTTACGCTGCCATCGTTGGCAAACAACTCAATTTTTACTGAACCAGCATCAGCAATCAGCGCTGATTTTTCGCTGCCGTAAAAATCGCCGCTGCTCATATGCGCAACGTGTGATTTAGAATCTGCCGCCCAAGCGCCCATTTTGTGGGGATTCTTACGCGCGTAATTTTTTACTGACAAAGGTGCACGGCGATCAGAGTTACCTTCGCGCAATACTGGGTTTACTGCAGAGCCTTTAATTTTGTCGTAACGCGCCTTCGCGTCTTTTTCGGCATCAGTGCTTGGCACTTCAGGGTAATCAGGCAAAGCGTAACCTTGTGATTGCAATTCTTTAATCGCGGCTTTCAATTGGGGAACTGATGCGCTGATATTTGGCAATTTAATAATGTTGGCTTCTGGCGTAGTGGCCAGCTTGCCCAATTCGGCGAGGTGATCGCCAATACGTTGCTCTAGCTTCAGGAATTCTGAAAAGGCGGCGATGATGCGGCCTGATAGCGAAATATCGCGAGTTTCAATGGCAATGCCAGAAGATTTGGTAAAGGCTTGAACTATGGGGAGTAAAGAGTAAGTGGCTAAGGCAGGGGCTTCGTCGGTTTGGGTATAGATAATTTTAGAATCGGTCATTTTTTACTTTAACTCCGTAGTTTTCATGAGACTTTTCATAAGACTTATCATGGAACTTAGCCTTGTGAGCTTTGCCATTAAAGGTTATGAAAGGGAAATTTCGGCCAAGAGGCGTTTAAAAAAATCGCGCGCAGTATAACAGTGCTGTAAACTTTTGGCATTCGCGGGAGCGCATCGGCTCCCTTTTTCGCCTCTTAAATGGATGCTATTTGTTCCATGTCATCATTGATTTTATTCAACAAGCCTTACGGCGTACTTTCGCAGTTCACTCCCGGCAATAGTGGCGATCAAAATCGCCCCACCTTGGCGCAATATATTAAATTGCCTAATGTTTACCCTGCCGGTAGGCTCGACCATGACTCTGAAGGACTTTTGTTGCTGACCGATGACGGCCAAGTTCAGCATCACATTGCCCACCCGGCACACAAACTCCCTAAAACCTACTGGGTACAAGTAGAAGGTGCACCCAATAGTTATGCGTTAACCAAGCTGCGCCAAGGCGTTGAGTTAAACGATGGCATTACCTTGCCCGCAGAAGCGCGGCTCATCCCTACCCCCAAATTATGGGAGCGCGACCCGCCAATTCGCAGCCGTGTGAATATCCCCACACAATGGGTTGAAATTGTGATTAGCGAAGGTAAGAATCGCCAAATACGCCGTATGACCGCTGCGGTGGGCCACCCGACGCTACGTTTGGTGCGTGTGAAAATTGGCAATTGGACACTAGAAGGTATTGCGCCGGGCGAATATAAAGCCACTACGATTAATCTGCCTAAATCGGCATTGGCGGAAATGCCGCGCGGTCGCAACCACAACAGACCAAGTCAGGGACAAGAGCGTAGACCTGCAGCCGCTGGCGATAAAACCAAACCAGGCGATGGTCAAAGGCAGCCGCCGCGTAATAATCCAAATTCGAATGGCGACAAAAACCGAGCTAGACCGCCAGCACGCTCACAAAATACAAGCAAGCCTGCTACGCCAAAACCTAGCGTTGTGACCAAGGTGATTGTAAAGCCGTCGCGCAATAAACCCACTGAATAATTAAGGAAACCCTATGACTTGGGCACCCCATGTAACAGTCGCGACCATTATTGAGCGCGACAATCGTTTTCTAATGGTTTACGAAGAATCCGACGGTAAGCTCGTTTACAACCAACCTGCCGGCCACCTCGACCCAGACGAGACCCTTTGCGAGGCAGCTATCCGCGAAACCCTTGAGGAAACGGGCTGGACAGTAAAACTAACAGGCGTAGTGGGTGTAAATCTTTACACCGCACCGAGCAACAGCATTACCTATTTCCGCACCACATTTATCGGTGAAGCCGTTAGCCACGATGCCAATCGCGCTTTAGATAGCGGCATTATTGAAGCTGTTTGGCTCACCTACGAAGAGCTCGTTGAGCGCAAAGACCAACTGCGCAGCCCTATGACCCTACAAATTGTTGAAGAATATCGTGCCGGCAGGCGCTTTTCCTTGGAGGTTGTCGGCTAAGGCGCGTAAAATGCGCGCCTCATTTCCTTAGCAGTCATTCGTCTTATGTCCCAAGCCTCGCCCGCCTCCAAACCTCTCGTCCCCAAGCCTCTTGTAATAGTCGGCATGTCCGGCGGTGTTGATTCTTCTGTCTCTGCGCTCTTACTCAAGCAGCAGGGCTATCAGGTTGAAGGCCTGTTTATGAAGAACTGGGATGAGGATGACGGCACCGAATATTGCACTGCCAAAGAAGATTTGGTTGATGCCGAGCGCGTATGCGAGAAAATTGGCATCAAGCTGCATACCGCCAATTTTGCCGCTGAATATTGGGATAACGTCTTTGAACATTTCCTTGAAGAATACAAAGCTGGGCGCACACCTAATCCCGATATTCTCTGCAACCGCGAAATCAAATTCAAAGTGTTTTTGGAATACGCCAGGATGCTGGGCGGCGAACTTATCGCCACCGGCCATTATGTACGCCGCGCAGATCGTGATGGGCACACTTATCTATTGAAGGGTTTAGACCCCAATAAAGATCAAAGCTACTTTTTACATGCTGTGGGCGAAGCCGAATTTGCCAAATCACTCTTTCCTGTAGGCGATATTGAAAAACCGGAAGTGCGCCGGATTGCGGAAGAGTACGGCTTGGTCACCCACAACAAAAAAGACAGCACCGGCATTTGTTTTATTGGCGAACGCCGCTTTAAAGATTTCTTGCAACAGTATTTACCCGCACAACCAGGCGAAATTCAAACACCGGATGGCACCGTGATTGGCCAACATGCCGGTTTGATGTATCACACCATTGGCCAGCGCCAAGGTTTGGGCATTGGCGGCGTGAAAGGTGGCAATGAAGAGCCGTGGTTTGTGGCGCAAAAAGATTTAACGCGCAATGTGCTGGTGGTGGTGCAAGGCACTAATCATCCCTTGTTGTTCACTAATCATTTAATTGCACAACAAGCGCATTGGATTAATGGCAGCCCTTTAATTAGCGGCGCGCCTTTAATTAATGACCCTACTTTAATAAGTGATTCGGCGCCCCCAACTAGCTTTACCTGTACCGCCAAAAATCGTTACCGTCAGGACGATCAAGCCTGCCGAGTAACGATTCTGGCAGACGGAACTTTGGACGTTCACTTCGATGCACCGCAACGCGCCATCACGCCCGGCCAGTCAGTGGTCTTTTATCAAGACGATGTGTGTTTAGGCGGCGCAGTGATTGAATCTACCGATAACGTTTAACTCTCTTTTGAACCACGCCTCAACCAGCTTATGAGTAACTACAGTGAGTAAAAACCTACAAGATATTACCCTCGCCCTAGCAGGTGTTATTCAAGCAACCCTACTGGTTGACCAAGTTGCCAAGACCGGTCATGTGCAGCAAGACGCCTATAAATGCAGTATTGAAAGCTTATTTGACTTAAACCCCAAAGATACCCTCGCGGTCTACGGTGGCAATGCACAAAATTTACGTATTGGGTTAGAGGCTTTGCACGATATGTTAGCGGGCAAGCACAAACATCAAGATGCCATGCGCTACGCCTTGGGTGCTTTGCACCTGCAAAAGAAACTCGCAGGCCGTAAAGATATGCTCAAGACCATCGCCAACCGCATTGAGCACGCTGCCAACCAAGCGGAGCACTTTTCTTCTACGCACGAAAATGTGGTGGGTAACCTCGGCCAAATCTACAGCGAAACTATCAGTACCTTCCGCTTTCGCATTCAGGTAATGGGTGACCCCAATTATTTGCAGCAAACACGTATCGCCAGCCAAATTCGCGCCCTGCTCTTGTCAGCCATTCGCTCTGCGATGTTATGGCGACAAGTAGGTGGTAACCGCTGGCAGCTCTTACTACAGCGCAAGGCATTAGTGGCTGAAGTGGATAAGTTACTCCGCTCAGCTAGCTACTAAACCTATGAAAACGCCTGAAAAATCAGGCGTTTTCAGTTATGATGTCGGCCTTTTTCAAGCTCATATTCCCGCTCGCCCTGAGCATGAAGCAGTCGAAGGGTTATAGCCTTTGATTCTTCGACAATTCGACCAGCTCATTACTCAGGGCAAACGGGAATATCAGTTTTATCAATTTTTTTACCTTCAAACGAGAACCCGCATGTCCAATTCAGTGAATGACTCTTTTGCTACCCTCTCCCCGCTCAATGCTGTTTCACCTGTCGATGGCCGCTACGGCAAACGCACTGTTGCTTTACGTAAAATTTTTAGCGAATTCGGATTAATTTTCTTCCGCGTTCAAGTAGAAGTGCGCTGGTTGCAACAACTCAGCCGCCACGCAGGCATCCCAGAAGTTCCAGCATTTAGCGCAGCGACAAACGCACAACTCGATGCGATAGTGACTGACTTTAGTGAAGACGATGCACAAAGCGTAAAAGACATTGAACGCGTAACCAATCACGATGTGAAAGCGGTTGAATATTTTTTAAAGAATAAATTCGCGGGCAACCCAGAGTTAGAAGCTGTTTTAGAATTCGTACACTTCGCCTGTACCTCAGAAGATATTAACAACTTGTCGCACGCCTTAATGCTGAAAGCTGGCCGCGAAGAATTTATTAAAGATGCGCAAGCCATTATCGATGGCGTAGTAAAACTCGCCCACGATTATGCCGAAGATTCCATGCTCTCACGCACCCACGGCCAAACTGCGTCGCCAACTACCGTTGGTAAAGAAATGGCTAACGTGGCCGCACGTTTGCGTCGCCAATTAAAATCCGTTAAAGAAATTGAATTACTCGGAAAAATTAACGGCGCGGTAGGCAACTACAACGCACATATTTCGGCTTATCCAGAAGTGGATTGGCAAGCTAACGCGCAAGAGTTCGTAGAGAGCTTAGGCTTAAGCTGGAACGCCTACACTACTCAAATTGAACCGCATGATTATATCGCTGAATTGTTTGATGCTATCGCACGCTTCAACACCATCGTTATCGATTTTGACCGCGACATTTGGGGCTACATTTCCTACGGCTACTTCAAACAAAGAACTATTGCAGGCGAAGTCGGTTCATCCACCATGCCGCACAAAGTTAACCCTATCGATTTTGAAAACTCAGAAGGCAACTTGGGTATTGCTAACGCAGTATTCACCCATCTCGCACAAAAACTGCCAATCTCTCGCTTCCAACGCGATTTAACCGACTCAACCGTATTGCGCAATATGGGTGTTGGTTTTGGCTACGTGATGATTGCTTTTGCTTCCACTTTGAAAGGCATGAGCAAATTAGAAATTAACCGCGCGCGTTTGGCTCAAGATTTAAATAACGCATGGGAAGTATTGGCGGAGCCGATTCAAACCATTATGCGTCGTTACAATGTGGATGAGCCTTACGAGAAATTAAAAGCGCTGACTCGCGGCCAAACCATCACCAAAGAAGTATTGGCTGAGTTTGTGGAGACCTTGGATATTCCAGAACACGCAAAGCAAACCATGCGCGATTTAACACCGTCCAATTATATTGGGAATGCGGTGGCGCAGGCTAAAGCGATTTAAGGTTTAAAATGGAACGAACAAGGGGCTCTTCGGAGCCCTTTGCTTTTAGGATTTTTCTTTGATAAAGAGTCAGCGAATGATTAATTTTATACAAGTAGTCAAGCCGCGCATCCATTAACTATTATCTCCCGTCTAAGTTGATACCTCTAATCTAAAAACGGATTAATGAATGAAAACACATCACACGGTACTCGGGAACCTCGCTGTATTTTTTCTGTTATTGATTTGCACATCAACAGTTGGTTACATTCTCACATTAAAACACAATATGGGGAGTACACCCCTAATGTGGTCGGTGGGGATTGCTGCCATATTTACTTGTGTCATACGAAAAATCCCACTCACCAGTCTCGGATGGAGCTTCGGAAAATGGAAATATACGTGGTTGAGCCTACTGCTCCCTCTAGCCTACGTAACAATAGCTTATTCCATTGTATGGATCACCGGCGTTGCCGAGCCAAGCAATAAAGAGTTCATAAAGACACTTGCTGAGAAATATCACTTATCTACTTCAAATTCCTTTTGGATATTGAGCTTTTATTTCGTGTATCTGATTACCATAGGTATAGCTAACAGCTTAATAGCAGCACTGGGCGAAGAAATTGGATGGCGCGGTTTTCTAGCTCCACAGCTCTCAAAAATAATGTCATTTGGAACCTTGTGCGTAGTATCAGGGGTACTTTGGTCGATGTGGCACTGGCCATTATTTATGTTAGGTGTTTACGGTAGTAAGGCCGTAAATATCTATTATCAACTTTTCTTTTTCACGCTTTTTTTGATTTCAATGTCCATTATCATGACCTATGTCAGATTTAAAACCAATAACATCTGGAACGCTGCAATACTGCATGCCAGTCACAACATCTGGATTCAAAAATTCTTCACACCACTTACAAATACTACAAGTCAGTCAGCTTGGTATATCGACGAATTCGGAGCAATACCATCACTAACAGCCTTTTTATTTGCACTTTATTTTTACAATAAAGGAAAAAAAGAATTTGGTTCCCCTAAGCTGACAATTTAACGTTGGGCTTCGTTCCTCAGCGCCAACCTACGATTCACACAAATATTCAGGCAAACGATTATGACAACTCCCCTTACGCACCTCGGCGATATGCCAATCCAAAAGTTTCTACTGGAATATTGGCAGAAAAAGCCACTGCTAATTCGCAACGCATTTCCCAATTTTGAATCGCCGCTTGATGGCGATGAATTGGCGGGTTTGGCGCTGGAGGAAGAAGTTGAATCGCGGTTGATATTAGAGAATGGTAAAACACCGTGGGAATTGCGCAATGGGCCGTTTGATGAAGATACCTTTGCATCACTCCCAGAAACTAATTGGACGTTGTTAGTTCAAGCCGTTGACCAATGGGTGCCAGAAGTAAATTTGTTGCTCGATAATTTCCGCTTTATCCCTAACTGGCGCTTGGACGATATTATGATTAGCTTCGCGCCCGACAAAGGCAGCGTGGGGCCGCACTTTGATTATTACGATGTATTTTTATTGCAAGGGCTTGGCAAACGCCATTGGAAAATTGGCCAGAATTGCGATGTAAGTTCGCCGCACTTGCAAGGCACGCAATTACATATTTTAGAAAATTTTGAGACTCAAGATGAATGGATACTTGAACCCGGCGATATGCTTTATATTCCACCGGGTGTTGCGCACTGGGGAGTTGCGCAAGGCGATTGCATGACCTACTCCATTGGCTTCCGCGCGCCGAGTCATTCGGCGATTGTAGATGAACTGAGCCACGACATAGCGCAAACCCTGAATAACGATTTACGTTTTACCGACCCCTATTTGAAACTGCAAAATAATCCCGGCGAAATTAACGCCGAGGCTATCTCGCAAATCCAAACAATTATTCAACAGCACTTTACTGCTGAAAATATCGCCCATTGGTTTGGCAAACACATGACCGAGCGTAAATACGGTCAAGACGAGATTGAAAGTGAGGATGAAATTACCGCCGACGATTGGCAAGCAGCACTCGCCGAAGGCAATATGCTCTGGCGTCACCCAGCCGCGCGCCTAGCCTTTCACACCGAGGGTGATAACACGCAACTCTTTGCCGATGGTCAAGCAGTACCTTGCTCACGTGAACTTGCCGAATTAGTGTGCGCCAAGGTAGAAATTACGTGGGATGACATTAAGCCCTTAGTAGAAGATTTGTTTGATCGCGCCGCTATTACGCAATTAATCAATCAAGAAACCTTGTTGGTTGATGAGTAGGTTGGATAAGGCGCGAGTGCAACGAGCGCTGCCATCCGACATTTACTCGATAGTTATAAATTAAATAGGGAATCGTCATCCTCGCGCAGGCGAGGATCCAGCTCTTGCTTTACAACAGCATATTTAGCAACTGGATCCCCGCCTACGCGGAGATGACGAATATAAAATTAATGAGTAATCATTCTAAAATCCATGGCTCACATAATCATCCCAACCAACTGGCAAACTCATCAGCAACCGCTGAGAGCAATCCGTGAACGTGTTTTTATTCAAGAACAACAGGTTCCTATTGCCGATGAGTGGGATGATAAGGACGAAACCGCAACTCATTTTCTGGTCACAGCAGCCACAGGCAAAGCAATTGCCTGTGCGCGATTGTCGGTAGAAACTCTCGCGAATCAACATCTTTACCATATAGGCCGCGTTGCTGTTTTAGCGGAGTATCGTCAGCAAGCGATTGGGCGCGAATTAATGGCGGCAGTGATTGCCTATTGCAAACAAGCGCATCCTGATTACAAAATCTACCTTCACGCCCAAACCAGTCGCCAGCGGTTTTATGAGCACTTAGGCTTTGCAGCCTGCGGCGAGGTATTTATGGATGCGGGTATCCCGCACATTGAAATGTGGCTCGCGTAAGTTGAGGTACTGAGTTGAGGTAATAGAAACATTATGAGCGAAGTATCATCTGTCAGCCCCGATCTTTTTTTGTTGAGTTCTGTGCAGGATTTTCAAGAGCAATCGTTGAAGCTGCTGAGCCAATCGCGCCGAACAATTGCCATCCTAAGCAGTGAGCTTGATGAGGCTATTTACGGCAGCGATGATTTTATTCAAGCCATATCCAGCTTCGTGCGTAGCAGCCGTTACGCGCAAGTGCAAATTTTAGTTAAGAACACAAAGCCCATCATTGAAACTGGCCATAAACTCGCCAAACTGCATCAGCGTCTCTCTAGCAAAATTCTATTTCGCAAACTCACCGTGGAGCCTGACAATAACGAAATGGCATTTATGCTGTGCGATACCAACGCTCTGCTTTATAAAAATGACGATAGAGTTTTTCAGGGCTTTGCAAATTTTAACGCGGCGGTAGAAGTAAAACGTTTTCGCGAAGTTTTTGATTATGTGTGGCAATACGGAGAGCCGGAGCCAGAATTACAAGTACTGCATATCTAGGAGTCTTTAATACTTTTATTGCACCTTTTAATGCACTGCTGCATGCCAGCCCCGCATTTTGCCGGTGCAAATTTCACACAAACAATAAATTTGCACTTTTCTACGGGAAATAGCGCAGTTTTTTGTTGCTGATTCTATTTTTATCCTTTATATATAGCTCCAATCCTTGCAGTAGGTATTTTGAACCTATAAAAACAGGGGTTTTTGAGCAAGCCGAGGCTAGTGTTAATAGCTTAACTGATTCAGCCGCTTGCTTACAGAATAACCACATCAACTGATCATTCACGATAAAGGAATCCACCATGGTTGCCAAAAAAACGCCTGCTGCAAAACCTGCCGCTAAAGCCGCTCCAAAAGCTGCTGCTAAACCAGTTGCCGCTAAAGCTGCTCCAAAAGCCGCCCCTAAAGCTGCTGCGAAAAAAGCACCTGCTGCTAAAGCTGCTCCAGCTAAAAAAGCGCCTGCTGCCAAAGCAGCTCCTGCTGTAGTAAAACCTATTGCTGAACGTCAAAACAAAACTCAAATTCTACAACAGATTTCCGATTCAACTGAGTTGAGCAAAAAACAAGTTCAATCAGTGTTGGATGAATTAACCAATATTATTGAAGGCCATGTTAAGAAGAAAGGCGTTGGCGAATTCGTATTCCCAGGCCTGTTCAAAATCTCTTGTGTTAAGAAGCCAGCAACTAAAGCTCGTAAAGGTATCAACCCCTTTACTGGTTTAGAAACTACCTTCAAAGCTAAACCAGCCAGCACTAGCGTTAAAGTTCGTCCGCTGAAAAAGCTGAAAGAATTTGCTGTTTAATTAGCGCTGCTGTTAAACGCAAAAACCCCGCAATTGCGGGGTTTTTTTATGGCTTTGGAATATCTCAAATAAGAGTAAATCCCTCGCCCACCAACGCGTTCTGCAAACGTTTAATCCGCCCTGCCAACTCATCAGCCCTGTAGGCTTTTGCGGGCAACTTGCCCCAAATGGGTTGCGGCCATGCGGCATCTTCCTCAAAACGCGCTATATGATGCATGTGAAGCTGGCGAACCACATTGCCCAGCGCAGCAACGTTCATTTTATGGGCATCAAACAAACTGGTCATTACCTCGCTTAAACGGCAGGATTCGCGCATTAATTGCATTTGCTCGTCTTCACTTAAGTGATGAATCTCAAATACATCCTCCACTTGCGGCACCAAAATACACCAAGGGTAATTAGCATCTTTGCTGAGCAATAAGAGAGACAGGTCAAAGCGACCAATGACAATAGAGTCTTCAGCTAAGCGTGGGTGAAGTTGGAACATAAGGTTTACCTCTGATAATCGCAGATCCTGTAGATTGGCTTCTGTACCAATCGCCCTTGGCACCGTAGAATAAGCGCCTTTAATTAGCGTCCATTATAGCCACATTATTTCCGACACTTTACGAAGAAGACTCTCTATGCGCTCCAGCCGATTTTTAATTGCCACCCTCAAAGAAACCCCTGCCGATGCAGAAGTTATTAGCCATCAGTTAATGTTACGTGCGGGGATGATCCGCAAGTTGGCCTCTGGACTCTATACTTGGTTGCCGCTGGGCTTGCGCGTGTTGCGTAAAGTAGAAAATATTGTACGCACCGAAATGAACAAATCCGGTGCGCAAGAAGTCTTGATGCCCGTAGTTCAGCCCGCAGAATTGTGGGAAGAATCTGGCCGCTGGCAGCAATATGGCCCCGAATTATTGCGTATTAACGATCGCCACAATCGCGGCTTCTGCCTTGGACCAACCCATGAAGAAGTCATCACCGATTTAATTCGCGGCGAGATCAACAGCTACAAACAATTGCCTGCGAACTTTTACCAAATTCAAACCAAATTCCGCGACGAAGTGCGCCCACGTTTTGGCGTAATGCGTTCGCGCGAATTTATTATGAAAGACGCCTACTCTTTTCATAACACCACCGAATCTTTGCAGGAAACTTACGATGTAATGCACCAAACCTACTGCAATATTTTTACGCGCTTAGGTTTAGAGTTCCGCCCGGTATTGGCAGACACAGGTTCTATTGGCGGTGCCTTCTCACACGAATTTCACGTATTAGCCGCTAGCGGTGAAGATGCAATTGTATTCAGTAATGGTAGCGACTATGCCGCCAATACTGAAAAAGCAGAAGCATTGCCACCAACAACACCGCGCCCTGCGCCACAACACTTGATGCAAGAAGTTGCTACGCCCGGTGCGCACAGCATCGATGAAGTTTGCGCATTCTTAAAAGTATCGCCCGCGCAAACACTCAAAACCTTAATTGTATTGGGCGAAGTTCGCGACGATAAAACCCAACCGCTGGTTGCCTTAGTGGTTCGCGGTGATCACGAGCTAAACGATATTAAAGCCGAAAAATTAACCGGCGTTGCATCACCGTTAACCTTTGCGCCAGAAGCACGAATTAAAGAAGAGCTGGGTGTAAGCGTTGGGTCGATCGGACCCGTAGGCTTAAGGATTCCTGTAATCGTTGATCATTCCGCTGCACATGCTGCTGATTTTGTTTGCGGCGCGAATAAAGATGGCTTCCACCTTACGGGTGTGAATTGGACGCGCGATGTAAACCTGACCTTAGTTGCAGATATTCGCAATGTGGTTGCTGGTGACCCTAGCCCATGCGGCAAGGGAACACTTGAAATTAAACGCGGCATTGAAGTTGGCCATATTTTCCAACTCGGCACCAAATATTCTGAAGCACTTAAAGCGCGCGTATTGGATGAAAACGGCAAAGAGCAAACTATGATTATGGGTTGTTATGGAATTGGTGTTACTCGTGTTGTTGCCGCTGCCATCGAACAAAACTTTGACGACAATGGTATTATTTGGACTGACTCAATCGCACCTTTCCACGTGGCGATTGTGCCCATCAATATGAACAAGTCCACTGCTGTTGCTGAAAAAGCCGAAGCCATTTACGCAGAACTACAAGCGGCGGGCATTGATGTACTATTGATGGACGATGAAAAAGCGCGCTTAGGCGTACAGCTCGCCAATACGGATTTGATGGGTATTCCACATCGCATCGTTATCGGCGACCGCGGTTTGGAAGCAGGTAATATCGAATACAAAGGCCGTCGCGATGCAGAGAAACAAGAAGTACCTGCAGCGGAAGTTGTAGCGTTTTTGAAAGCGCGGATTAAGATTTAAATCAAATTTGCGTTCTGTCACAACAGAATGTACGGATGAGCACAAGCATTATGCAAGAAGCATTTAAGATTTTTATTCTATCCACCATTGTTATCACGCTATGGACAGCGTTTCTATTACTGCAAGATAAACGCAGCATCCCCGCACTAAATCGCTGGTTTGCTGTATTTCTGCTGGCACTTTCTGCCCCACAAATAGATCTTTATGTCACGCTTGCATTTCACGGTGGCATTTTCCTGCTGGCACTAGTCGCATCCACTTTTTTGTGGCTCAAAGGCCCATTTGTTTGGATATTTTTAAAGATATTAACCCGCAGCCAAGTCAAACCAAGCAAGATGTGGATTCATTTTGTCCCTTGGTTTACCGCCCTTGTAATACTTCTGCTTTTCCCACACATGGGCAGCATAATCATGCTTCTTGGCATGAGCCATATGCTTACTTACTTATTCTTTTCAATAAGGCAATTAATTAACAAACGACATTATATTGCAGAAGTATGGCAAGGGTTTCAAAACACAGCTTATTACTGGCTACTTTATATTATTGCTGGGGTGATGTTGCTTGTGACTATTGATTTGGTGGTGATGTCGCTTGTGTCATTAGGCATTCTTACAACCTACTACTTGTTAGATTATTATGTTTTCCCAATCTTCTCTATTTACGTATTATCTATAGCCGTTCTCAGTGTGTATCGCCCTGAGCTGTTATTTCGTGAAACATCAAATACGGCTAACGAAGTATCGACACTCGATGAACTGAAGGAAGAACCCAAACAACAACTGACTGATCAGAAAGTACGATATTTGGAACTGAATGAAGCGCTTGCGCAAACATTAATGCAACAATTGGCAACGCTGATGCAGGAGCAACAGGTTTACCGGCAGAATGAATTATGCCTACTGGATTTAGCGCAATTATTGGGCATTAGCGTTCATCAGCTATCCGAGTTGCTGAATGTGCATGTAGGCGTTAATTTTTACGAATATATTAATGGGTACAGGCTGCAATTTGCATGTAACTTACTCAAAAGCCCAGATTGCCAACTGCGAATTTTAGATATTGCGTTTGAAGCGGGATTCAATAACAAAAACTCGTTTTATCGCGCATTCAAGGAAGGCCTTGGCCTCACTCCGAATCAATACAGAGAGCAAGCGATATCCTTGGAATTAAAGCCTGCTTAGCACCTTCACCTCACAATAAATACCCAAAAAAATAAATACCTAATTTTCATACCTGGATAACGAGTCATTCTTTATCAAAAATGACTCGCCAAACAATAAACATCCCTAATCTCAAGCCTTCCAACCCAGACTAATAAAAGGTTTAGATTATGAAAAAACTACTCGGCTTACTTTTTTTCCCTACCATTATTTTATGCGGATGCGGCGGCGATAGCAGCAATAAGACGCCACCACCAACGACATCCAGCTCTAGTTCATCCAGTTTATCACCACTCAGTTCAAGCAGCAGTGTGGTAACATCATCTTCATCCAGTATTAAATCATCATCGAGCTCGCTCGATGCATCTTCATCTTCCAGCCAAGCGGCAAGCTCAATTCCTTTTACAATTACGTCAAACAGCTTTGTTGCCGATAGTAATATCCCTATAAAATACTCCTGTTATAGCAGTGAAGTTAGCCCACATTTAAAGTGGGATATCTCATCAGACGCAATAAAAAGCTTTGTACTGATTATGGAAGATAAAGATGCCACTCCTATCTTTGGCCGTCCCTATGTTCACTGGAATGTTTACAACATTCCCGCCTCAACAAGAGAAATTACAGAAGGCGCCACACTCCGTGCCATGCCTGCGGGTAGTATCGAAGGAACAAACGATGACAATGTACCTAAGTATGCTGGCCCTTGCCCACCACAAGGCAGCGGTATCCATCACTACTACTTTTCTCTTTACGCTCTTAACCAAGAAACCCTAACAGTAAATACGGGTAAAGCCATGATGAGAAGTGAATTTGAAACCAAGTTCGCCAATCAAATTATTACCAAAACGGAGATTATTGGGCTTTATAAATACTAGTTCCAAGTTTCACCTTTGCACGCAAGAATCAGTGATTCCTGCGTGCAAAGTAATTTAGTCAGTATTAACGCCAAACAGAAGAGAACACACATGAAAAAGCTCGCTAAAGGCATAGGTTTTATAACTATCGCTTTTTTGATTCTTATTCAAATAAGCTGTGGAAGTGATAAAAGCAGTAGTAAAACAGAGGACTTAAATAATAACGACAATAATCTAACAACAAGCGCTCCAACAACTCCAAGTAATCTAGCTCAGCACATAAACCAATATCTCGAATTACACCAAAGTGATACTTCTGCAGGTATAAGTATTTTACTTTTAAGAAATGGCGAGGAAATTTATAGCGCCAATAAAGGTATGGCCAACCTTAAATCCAGTACGCCTATTTCCCGCCAAACAGGCTTTCGTTTAGCATCTGTAAGTAAACCATTTACAGCAATTGCCATTATGCAATTGATTGAAAAGGGAGAGTTAAAATTATCGGATTCCGTTCTTGATTATCTTCCTGAGTTATCGCCGACGTGGAAGGGAATCACCATTGAGCATCTGCTAACTCATCAATCAGGGATTTATGACATTTTTAACGACTTTTGGAATACGTCCATCACCAACAACTTAACCATGGACGGACTAATGCGGTACCTAATTAAAAACCCTAGTCTTGAATTTTCACCGGGCTCTAAGGGGGATTACAGCAATACAGGTTTATGCTATTGGCCAAAATTATTGAACGCAAAACCGGTTTTAGATTTTCTGAATACATGGCACTCAATATATTTGAGCCTGCAAAAATGAAGGGCTCTTATATTAATGACGAAGATCAAGCCATAAAATCTGGGGACGCAATAAACTATGCAACGACATACACCTACTATGGCATTACTACCTACCTTAAAGGCTCCATGGCACAAGTTAGTTCTGCCGAAGATTTTTCCAATTTTTTCGATGCATTACGTAAGGGAAAATTAATTTCAGATCAAACCTTAAATACAATGACCCGCAAACATAGCACGCTAAGATATGGAGACTACGGCTATGGTTTTCAGGTAGACCATAATTATTATGGCCATACCGGTGAGTGGGATGGCTTTGAAACAGAATTAGTAATCGATACCGGAAGACATCTTGAATGGGTAATATTAACAAACTCAGGAACACCTGGACGAAATCATATTAATGCCATTAATGCATTAATCCGTAGCGCCTACTAAATACTTATTTTCCATACAAGCCAACAACAAAAACTTCTGTGGCTCCAAGGAACGCTTGACGACACTTACTGCGAAAACGTCACCATTAAACCAATGTATTTGATTCATGCGTGCGCCCACTGAGGTTTTTGCGTTAGCGGGAATGGTGAGATAATCCACCGTGCCGGTTAATTCTTTTTTGCCATTCACATATGAAACCAATTCGCGATCCTTATAGGTCATAGCAGCGTGAACCCATTCGCCTACAGGGTGAACTTTGGTAGGATCGATAAGTGTGAATTGAGATTTTTCAGATTTAATAAAGGCATCAAAGTACCACTGCTTTTTATCGTTTAAACGCAGTTCTAGGGTGATGCGACGCGCGGGGTTATCTGGCGACTCTATGTGAAAAATGCGCGGCTCGTGGTTATTAGGGAATACGTCATTCGCTTTAAAAATAATTTCTATCGTGAACTCAGTAGCATCACCCAGCGGGTTAGCATTCACCAATAAGCGATCACCATCGCCATCAAAACTAACGGCTTTTCCAAATGGACTAGTCACCACTTTGGGTTGCCCGATTTTCTCAATGCTATAACCATTGATATTCGTTAGCGAATCAAACTTCCATACTTCTGCTGATAACTTTTTTTGGGTTTGGCTAACGCAACTACACATAAGAGCGGCGCTAAAAACAATGAGCATAGCTATTAAGTTTTTAGTATGCATTTAATCTCTCTTATTTATTGTTAGTTTCTGATGCGCGCCATGAGGCTTGCCTAGGCACTAGGCCCAGGCAACATAGATCATTAATCATCCACCGCATTAAAGCGTGCAATTTCCTGTTCAAGTTTTTTACTGACATCGCTGGGCGAACCAGTATTTTTTGCCAATAAGGTGTAAGCCACAGGGACTACAAACAAGGTAAAGAAGGTAGCGACTATAACGCCAGAAATAATCACAACACCAACCACGAAGCGAGTTTCCGAACCGGCACCAGATGAAATTACCAGTGGAAGTGCGCCAGCAACAGCCGTTAAGCTCGTCATTATAATGGGGCGCAAACGCGCTGATGATGCCTCTAACAATGCTTCACTGAACTCAACACCGCGGTCACGCAGTTGATTGGTAAATTCCACAATCAAAATACCATTTTTTGCCGCAAGCCCTATCAACATTATCAGCCCAATTTGCGAATACAAATTGAGCGTGCTCCCCGTAATCCACAACCCAAATAAACCTCCGGCAATGGCAAGGGGAACTGTCAACATAATAACGAAAGGATGCACATAACTTTCAAATTGCGCCGCCAACACCAAATAGGTAATTAAAATTCCCATTGCAAACATAAAGAACATAGAGCCGCTGGAATTTTTAAAATCGCGTGACATCCCGCGATAATCTACAGTCGCTGTTGCCGGTAAATTATCCTTCACCAATTGATTGAGATAATCGAGAGATTCACTGAGCGTAAGCTTATTGGATAACGCAGCTTCGATAGTCAAAGAACGAACACGGTTGTAGCGGTTTAAACGACTGGCATCTGCCACTTCAACTAAGGTGACTAAATTTGCCAACGGAATTAATTTGCCTGTGTTGTCTGAGCGCACATACATATTCTCTAAACTATTTTTAGTTCGCTGCTCATCGCGCTCACCTTGAATCAGCAAATCATATTCTTCACCTTGTTCAATATAAGTGGTGACTTTGCGCGAACCCAACAGAGTTTCCAGGGTATGGCCTATGGTACTTACACTCACGCCGAGATCGGCAGCGCGATTGGTATCTACGCGCACCTCGATTTGCGGTTTGGTCTCTTTGTAATCCCAATCGATATTCATCAAACCCGGATTATTTTCATTGATTTTAGCCAATAAAATATCGCGCCACTGCGCAAGTTCTTCATAAGTTCCGCCACCAATCACAAACTGTACTGGCTTGGACGAGCCGCCTGCAAACCCCTGGCGCATTACCGGTGATGCAGTAACACCTGGTAAATCGCTGAGCTTAGCTTTAATTTCATCCATAATCACAAAGCCATTACGGCGCTCACTCCAATCACTCAGTACAACCGTAGCCATGCCACCGTTAAAACTTTCGAAAGTGCCGAACGCACGTGGCGCACGTACCATTAAACGCGAAATCTCACCAGATTCTACGTAGGGCATTAAACGTTTTTCAATTTCACCCACGTACTCTTCCATGTAATCATAGGTGGCACCTTCTGGGCCGTTGATGATAATTTGGAAAGTACCACGATCTTCTCGCGGTGCGTATTCACTGGGAATAAACACCATCAAAGCAAAACATACACCTAGCATGGCAACAAAAATTGCAATAATGATAGGTTTTTTCTTCAAACTTTTAACAATATTTTTTTTGTAGGAATCGCGCAGTTGATGCATTTTTACATCAACTTTTTCCACAAAGGCATTTCTACGTGTTTCTTTGCGTAAAATTTTTGAAGCCATCATAGGCGACAAGGTTAAGGCCACCAGAGCAGAGAACGCCACAGCTGCAGCCATAGTGACCGCAAATTCAGAGAACAATCGCCCTACATCACCTTTCACAAATACGATAGGAATAAAGATTGAAATTAACACCATGGTGGTGGCGATTACGGCAAAGCCTACTTCGCGCACGCCATCGTAAGCGGCCAACAAAACCGGTTTGCCTTTTTCTTCAATATGACGAACGATGTTTTCTAGCACTACAATCGCATCATCCACCACCAAACCAATCGCCAATACTAACGCAAGCAAGGTGAGCATATTGACCGAATAATTCATTCCGGCTAATACAGTAAAGGTGGCGATAATAGAAACAGGCACGGCAACCGCCGGAATAATCATGGCGCGTACGCTGCCCAGGAAAATATAAATTACAAAAACAACCAGCGACACCGCCAAAATTAACGTGATATAAACTTCATGAATGGCGCGCTCAATAAAAACGGCACTGTTATAGCTGTTTTCAATACTCATTCCTTTGGGCAAACTTTTATTCATCAACTCTTGTTGTTCTTGCACACCCCGCGCAACATCCAAGGTATTGGCAGTTGATTGTTTTGCAATACCGATTCCCACTTGAGAAACACCATTGCCGCGAAATAAATTGCGGTCTTCAACTGTGCCTCTTTCAACTTTGGCAATATCACCTAAACGAATTAAATGGCCATCGCTAGCCGTCTTAATCACCAACGCGGAAAATTGTTCTTGGGTGCGATAAGTACGCGCCATACGCACAGTAAATTGTCGCTCTTGGGATTCAATGCTGCCTGCGGGCAATTCGACATTTTCGGCACGCAGTGAATTTTCAATTTCAGTTACTGTTAAATTATGCGCAGCCAGTTTTTTTCTATCCAACCAAACCCGCATTGCGTAGCTTTGCTCACCGCCAATGCGCACACGCGCAACACCTTCAACTGCTGAAAACTTATCTACCACATAACGTTTCGCATAATCGGAGAGCTCTGGCACCGTCATCCCATCGCCCGCCAAATTCATCCATACAATAACTTCATCATCGGAATTTATTTTTTGAACTTCGGGAGCTGTAGCTTCAATAGGTAATGATCTTGCTGCGCTGGAAACCTTATCGCGAATATCGTTCGCAGCCGCTTCTATATCGTGTTCTACATTGAAGGTAACGGTAATGTTTGAAACACCATTTTCACTATTGGATTCGATATAGCGAATACCTTCTACGCCAGCGATACGATCTTCCAACGGTTTAGTAATACGTGTTTCAACTATATTAGCGGCCGCACCTGGATAGGTAGTGCGAATAGAAACAATGGGTGGATCTATGTTGGGATATTCCCGCAGTGATAGGCGATCAAACGCAAGAATACCAAATGCCAATAACAACAGCGAAATAACTGATGCGAAGACAGGTCGTCGGATTGAAACATCAGAGAGCATCATATTATTTGTCCTCTGGTTTGTTCTGCTGTTGGACTTGCTTTTTTTGCTGTTGGAGCAGTTCAGCTAAGGACTCAGTTTTTTTAGCGGGATCATTAGACTGTTCAGCCATAATTTTTAAGGCTTGGCCCACATGTATTTTTTGTAACCCGTGAGTGACAACCTTATCACCATTTTTTAATCCACCCACAACCTCAACGAAACCTTTGTAGCGCTGACCAATTTGAATTTGACGTTTTTCGGCAACCCACGGTGACACAGTAGTATCTTTATTAGGCTGTAATACAAAAACAAAATTGTTGCTGCCCATAGGCACCAGAGCGGCTTCACTTAACACTAATGAGTTACGTACATCGGCCCGTATAACAACGGTAATCAGCAAGCCCTGTTTTAAGTCTTGATTAGGGTTATCTAAAATAGCGCGCACTTTTATCGAGCGCGTTGATTCATCAATTTGATTATCGATACTAAAAATTTTCCCTTTAAATATTTTATTGCCTAAATCATAACTCTGCGCTTCTATTGGCAACCCGATTCGCAAGCTTCGTAAATAGGTAGCAGGCACGGTGAAATCTAATTTCATCCTGCTGTCATCATTTAAGGTGGTAATGGTTTGACCTGGGGAAACGAGGCTGCCAACGCTGATATCGCGCAGCCCTACTACACCGCCAAACGGCGCAGTAATGATTAAATCTTTAAGCCGAGCCTGTACCGCCAAATAACGCGCCTGTGCTGCCTGATATTCACGAGTGCGCTGATCAAGTAAAGAAGGCGATACTGCACCGGTTTTTGCCAAGGCTTCCGTTCGGTCTAACTGCTTCTTCGCTTCATTGGCGGTCAAGCGCGCCTCATCCATTAATGCAGACTCTTCAGCATTGGTCATTTCCACCAACACCATCCCTTTATTAACACGTTGCCCATCATCAAAATGAATATTGGTAACAGTCTTGGTGGTCTTTGCGGTAATTAATGTTGATTCATACGCACGTAAATTACCTAAGGCTTCAATGTTATTTTGCAAGTCACGTGCCGCTACAGACTGAACGATAACATCCAAAGGCGCTTCAGACCGTTGTGGTTTTTGAGCCACAACAGAAGCCGCTAAAAAAAGTGCTGTACAGGTCACCAAGCGCGCTACAACAAACGGGGACATAATCAATCTCATGGAGTTAACGGTAAAGAGGATGAATAAAAGTATGTGTTATTCGCATTGTGTCGGGTCATACTATCGCTTCGCTATCATATTAACCCGACCTTAACATTTGTTTACTGGCAAACATATGACAAGCACTAGATCTTCAAAAATTTATTAAGCTCACTTTAATCAGTCGATTTTTAAGAGCGATTGTTTGAAAACATACTGAATATTGGCAGAGGAAAAACCTCTTGCGGTTAAAAAGCGAATTCGTTTGGATTTTTCTTTAAGATCTAGCATAGGGCTATCACCAAACTTTTTTTGATACGCTTTTAGTGCAAGTTGGTTCCAATTTGTATCTTTCACAGAATTTATTAAGCACTCACTGATAAGTTCTTCGTTTATACCTTTTTCTCTTAACTCCAATCGAATTATCTGTGCGCCCTTTCCCTGCCTCAAACGCATATTGGTATAAGCCTCGGCAAAGCGATTATCACTTTGCAAACCATCGCTGTGTAGTTTGGCTACCACCGTAGCGATCAAATCCAATTGATCGCATTTTTTTGCAAGCTTCACCCGCAACTCTTTCGCAGAATGCTCTCGCATGGCTAATAGATTCATAGCCATCATACGAAGGCTGGTGGGTGTTAGCTCAGTAGTACTCATTAATGCTCCATAAAAAATGGCCGCTGAGCGGCCACTTTTAACTTATCAATAACGCATCAGTTTACCGGAGGAAATTGTGCTAACACTTCCAATACCGCGCTGGTCAAAATTTCACGTTGTTTTTGCGGGCTTAAACCTTTATTCAAACGCTTTTCAGATACACCACGCCAAATAGGTTGCTGGGTTTTTGCATCAACCATATCAATAATCAAACTACCTTGATTGTAAACACGAATACCGCCATCTAAAGGTGGGCGGTAAAAAATCGATGAGGGATAGCGATAGCCTCTACCCCAAAAACCAACTCCATACATATCGTCATAAGCTCTGGGATCAAGCTTTTCTTCCATAACCACGTGATAGGTTACATAGAAGTCAGCCGCAGCACTTTCGTCCACAGTTTGATAGCGCTTGGCCAATTCCGAATTAACCACGCTATGAATATGGCTTAGAGTAAACGGAGAGATAAGGATATTTTCTTTGCTATCTTGCTTTGCACTTTTCACCGCAAATGACTTGAGTGCAGCAAAGTTATAGCTTGCTTCATAATCAGTCGCAACATCGGGCTTAGTAGCACAACCGCTTAAGCACATAAGCGCTATGCCTAAAGCGAGTAATCCTGCTTTAAGCCCTGATTTTAATCCTGTTTTACACATAGTAAACCTCGTGAATTTATGCATTCATTGGTTATCTGGATCAGCGTTTAACGCCAAAGAACTCTTGCCGATCAGCATACTCACACTCTCTATGTCGCGCAACAGCGCAACGCTCACTTGCACATTTGTTAACAAATTGTGTTGTTTTTACCGCACAGAAATTCGCCACTTGAACACTAATCAGACAACGCAATTTCCCATAAAGTTTACTGTTACCCTTGGATTTACTCAGCTTTATATCATCCCTCTTGAATAATTTTTTTCAGCCCGTGAGTCACTACATCCAATAAATCTGGTCTATGCAGGCACTTAAGAATTTCACGTGCCCTATTATCCATGCTGTACAGCTTGAGCCTTGCTGATTCAGCTTCAGATTCACACGCAGCATTGGGTAAGGCGGATGCAGCCGTGCAATAAGCTTCGTAAAAAGCGCTCCCAACTTGGGCATTATAGGTGGCTGCAATCGCCTGAATAGCCTCAGCTTCTGCTTCAGTATTCATGGTCTGCGCGCTAAGAATAGCCATAGCAGCAGCGTCATCAAAAGAGCACAGCATATCTGCAACATCTTTTAAGGGGCTCTGACGCAAATCGCCAGCCACATCTCCCCCTGCCAACCCATCCTCAAAATTCACAAAGTAAGCATCCCCCCGCACAACCAAGACCTGCGCTAAATTCAAATTTCCGTGGGTGCGAATACGAATACTCTGCTTGGCGCGCCCAGCCAACTTTTTAATGAGCTTGGTAATTTTGTCGGTGTGGGCAACTAACCAACGTGCGTCTTCCGAGTTTTGTTCGCGCAGGCTGATCAAGGCTTGTTGCATACGCTCATGAATCGCCTGCGCCCACAATACTGACTCAGCGCTGTTCGTTTCAACGTAACTAAAGCGGGATTTTTTTGCCGGCTTAGCGAGCAATATATGCATTTCACCCAAACGCTGACCAAGTACTCGCGCGAAACTTTGTAGCTCTTCCAGCGCAGGGAACTGCACATCCATAGATGATGTGCCGGCACTTAAACGATCACGCAATGCACGCTCAAGGGTATTTTGCGTCCATTGCCACGCGTCGCCCTGATTACTCACATACCCCTGCAAAACCACTAAAGTGTACTGCTTATTATTAGCATCAACCCGCCTTACCTCACCCAGTACCGGCACTATGTTCGCAAACCCGTGCTCGCTTAAGTAAGCATTCATTTCAATTTCTGGGTGAATTCCCGCTGTCACCCTGCGGATGGGTTTAAGCACCAATGTCTCGTCAATTACCACTGAGCTATTGGCCTCTTTGGTTGCCACAAAATTTATTTCTTCTGTAGCTATTTTTTCTTCCCATGCTTTGACGTCAACATTTTGCAACAGCGGGAACCCAATAAAATGCAGCTCACCACCTTCAAAGGCCTGAATCACTTGTTCGCGCATATAGCCTATGAGCAGACGGCTAAATTCGGGCAGAGTAAAGGCATCTGTTAATAAACCCGCAGTACGCTTTTGCCGCATGCGCGCTAACGCCAATTGTTGCGATGGTGTACCCGCAAGGTGATCGGGCACAAAGCCCATGGGTAAGAAATAATGCTCATCTGTATTCTGCCCCGTCACTTCAACTTCGATAAAAGCCAAGAGATCAGTAGCCTCCCCCAAGGGAATCATATGTAGCAGTTTAACGTCAACTATAGGTTCACCCGGATGACATACCCAAGGACATTTTGCGAGATAGGTAGGTAGCGATTGCGTTTCAAGCAAGGTGCGCGCTGGCGGTTCGATAAGATCAGCCAACCCATTTTTGATAATAACCGTAGTCAGTTCCGGCATACGCTCAACGGGTGCCACATACCAACTTGGCATTTGAGTTTCATCCGCTAGTAAAAACCAGTAGAAGCCATAGGGCGGCAAGGTCAATTGGTAATTCAATTTGGTAATTACCGGGAACGACGTGCCGCCAATCATCTCCACCGGAGTTTTGCCTACATAACCGGAAAGATCTAACTCCCCAGCCTGCGCCGCACGCGAAACGTTAGCAACGCATAAAATAATTTCACTCACCCCTTCGGGGCTGGTGTATTCGCGCAAGTAGGCCAAAATACGGCGATTGGCCGGAGCCAGCATTTTTAAACTGCCACGCCCAAACGCTTTTTGTTGTTTACGCACTGCGAGCATCCGGCGAGTCCAATTCAATAGCGAATGCGTATCGCGGGCTTGGGTTTCAACATTCACAGATTGAAAACCGTAGAGCGGGTCCATAATTGCAGGGGAGATTAAACTGGCCGGGTCTGCGCGCGAGAAGCCACCATTGCGGTCATCTGTCCATTGCATAGGCGTACGCACGCCATGGCGATCACCCAGAAAAATATTATCGCCCATACCAATTTCATCGCCGTAATAAAGCGTGGGCGTGCCCGGCATGGACAGCAGCAAACTATTAAGTAATTCAATACGGCGGCGGTCGCGCTCAACTAAGGGGGCAAGGCGACGGCGAATACCTAAATTAATACGTGCACGTTTGTCAGCCGCATAGTGATTCCACAGATAATCGCGTTCCTGATCTGTCACCATTTCAAGTGTTAATTCATCGTGGTTGCGCAAGAAAATAGCCCACTGGCAGTTTTGTGGAATCTCGGGCATTTGCCGCAGAATATCAATAATTGGAAACCGATCTTCTTGTGCGATAGCCATGTACATGCGCGGCATTAGCGGAAAGTGAAATGCCATATGACATTCATCGCCGTTACCAAAGTATTGTTGAATATCTTCTGGCCATAAATTTGCTTCAGCCAAAAGCATGCGGTCGGGATAATGAGCTTCAAGATCGGCGCGAATGGCTTTTAATATGGCATGGGTTTCAGGCAGATTTTCATTGCTGGTACCTTCGCGTTCAACAAGGTAGGGAATAGCATCCAGCCGCAAACCGTCCACACCAATATCAAACCAAAAGTGCATCACACTTAAAACTTCTTTCAACACGTCAGGGTTGTCAAAATTTAAATCCGGTTGGTTGCTGTAAAAGCGATGCCAAAAATATTGGCCGGCAACCGCATCCCACGTCCAATTGGAACTTTCAGTATCCGAAAAGATAATCCGCGTTCCTTCGTATTTTTGATTGGTATCAGACCACACATAAAAATTTCGCGCTTTAGAATCTTTTTTAGCGCGACGCGATTTTTGAAACCAAGGGTGTTGATCTGAAGTGTGGTTAATTACCATTTCAGTAATTACCCGCAAGCCACGTTTGTGCGCCTCTGCAATAAACCGGCGCGCATCCGCCATAGTGCCGTAAGCGGGGTGTACGCCGCGATATTCAGCAATATCATAACCATCATCACGCATGGGTGAAGGGTAAAACGGCAATAACCAAATGGCGTTTACACCAAGCTCAGCAATGTAATCCAGCTTTTCTATTAGCCCACTAAAATCACCCACGCCATCGTTATTCGAATCGAAATAAGATTTAACATGAACTTGATAAATCACTGCATCCTTATACCAAGTAGGATTTTTTAGGAATTCATCCTTAAGCGATGTATCTTCTAGTAAGGCACTACTTAGAAGGTCATTAGTTTTGTTTTTTCTAGCCATAGCTGCCCTTCTCATTTGATTCACTACATATAAGCCATATCCCCTAGAAAGGGAGAAGCGTAAATGTTTTATCATCATTCAAGCGCCAATAAAAAAACTGTGCGCTAAACAACATAGTCGCTCATAAAACTTTTCCGCTAGTGCATAGCTCAGCCTCGCTAATTTCCGAGGCTCATATCATTTTTATTAGGTGCGGCAACACACTGAAAATACCTATTTTATTCGCCACTATTTGATCCAAGGTTGGGCATAGCGCCAACCGAATACTTAATTTAATTTTACAGTCCTTATATGAATAGAGGTAATAACAATGAAACTATCCAAGATTTTATTAACGGGTTCTTTTCTATTTGCTTTTGGCGCAGTGTGTAATACCGCAATGGCTAAAGACACTGTAGATGCAGATGACTTTGTAGAAGAAGCGTCTGCTGCGGGTGTTGCAGAAATTGAAGCAGGTAAATTAGCGCTGCAAAAATCTACATCAGGCGATGTAAAAACCTTCGCACAAAAGGTCATTAATGATCACACCGCTGCAAACAAAGAACTTGCAGCCATTGCGAAAAAGAAAAATCTGAAAGTATCTACTGAAGCTGAGCTGTTAAATAAAGCGAAAGCGATGGTATTAAAACAACGTGACGGCGAATCCTTTGACGAAGCCTACGCTAACAATCAAGTCAAAGCGCATCAAGATGCCATTGATTTATTCAAAAAAGCGAGCGTATCTGCTGACGTTGAACTAGCCAGCTTTGCGGTAGCGACTTTACCTAAACTTGAGCATCACTTACATGATGCACAAACATTAGCCAAAACCCATCAGAAAAAATAATCTAGCTGAAATCTAGCTGACTAGCTTGAAGAGACAGAGGTAATACCTCTGTCTCTTCAAACTGCTAAATAGATACAGAAACAGAGCCTTAATTAATTTATAAGAAGTAAATGTGGGAAATTAATATCCAGGAGATAAAAAATGCCCCAAGGCAGCAAAGCAAAATACTCAGCTAAACAAATTCGTCAAGCAAAGCATATTGAAGCCAGTTACGAGCAACAGGGTATCCCAGAAAAAAAAGCGGAAGAAATTGCTTGGGCCACGGTCAATAAACAATCCGGTGGTGGCGAGCGTTCCGGTTCAGGCAAAAACATCTCCCCTGCCGCAAAAGCTGAAGCTCGCCATGATTCAGCGCAAAATGCGGTAAAAACCAAACAGGAAAAGGCCAAGCCAAATGCATTGGAATCGCAAACCAAGAGAGAGCTATTAACTCAAGCGCGTACCAAAGGTATTACTGGCCGGTCCACTATGAACAAACCAGAGCTAATTCTTGCATTGCGCAAGCCTTAAGTCTAAGCCTCAACTTAAGTTGCATTAAGCACCATTTCACACCTCATATTTATACTCCTCCTAAACAATTGGTTGCACATTTTCCACATCCAATATCTCACTCAAAAAATACTCGCTATGTGCGGTTACAAACAGAGCAGTGATTTTCGCGATGTTATAAATAGGCTATCGCAATAACTCTTCCGTCTTTGAGAACTGTTACGACTAAACCATACATAGAAATCTCGGCATTCGCGAGCTAAAGATAAAAAGCAGGAGTTTATAATGAGCATCAATTGGGCGCAGTATGTCCCTGAACTAAAATTGTTGGCCTCGGCCATAGTAATAGTATTAATTCTTGCTTTAATTGCCCCCTTAGTTACCAAACTATTAACTCATCTTGCTCGCCCATTTTCGTTTGCACGCGATCTGCTAGAGCGTATTAAACCGCCCATTAATTTATTAATTCCTTTACTAGGCTTACGTGCATTTCTGGGCTCGTCCGATGATGCATTTCGTTTTATTGATAACGCCCGTCACCTCAACTCCTTATTGATTATTGGCGCATTTACTTGGCTGGGACTAAGGATTATTGCTACAGGGCAAGATGTTATTTTTCAACGCAACCCCATTAATATTACCGACAACCTTCATGCGCGTCGCATTCAAACCCAAACCCGCGTGTTGGTACAAACACTCAGTTTTTTTATAATCTTATTTGGCATCTCTGCCATGTTGATGACTTTCCCGAATGCGCGTCAGTTCGGCACCAGTTTACTTGCCTCTGCGGGTTTAGCCGGTTTAGCGGTCGGTTTTGCCGCTAAACCTGTTCTTGGAAATCTTATTGCAGGTTTGCAGATTGCACTCACACAGCCGTTTAGTTTGGATGACGTAGTGATTGTTGAAGGGGAATGGGGGCGTATTGAAGAAATTACAGGCACCTATGTTGTAATTCGCATTTGGGATGAGCGCCGCCTAATTGTTCCCCTGCAATATTTTATTGAAAACCCTTTTCAAAATTGGACCCGTACAACATCGGCCTTAACGGGATCTTTATTTTTATGGGTGGATTATGCAATGCCTTTAGAACCGCTACGCAAAGAACTTGAAAGTTTATGCAAGCAATCGCCCACTCTTTGGGACGGAAGAGTTTGCGTATTACAAGTAACCGATGCCAACGAAAAAGCTATTCAATTGCGAATTCTGGTGAGCACTAAAGACTCATCCAGCAATTGGGATTTGCGCTGCTTTATCCGCGAAAAACTGATTAACTTTATTAGCGTGAATCATCCGGAATGTTTGCCACAACTCCGTGCAAATCTCCACGAAGAAATACCCAAAGCAGCGGCTCAAGAACAGCAAATCAATACACCAGAACATCAGCCCTCGGTGTAAATAAAGCGCATTCAATGATTAACACGACATATATTTTCTCTTTACATGAATGTAAGAAATAAATTGAAACTTCTTCAACGTATCCCGATCAGGACTATAACGCTGTTGAAAAAAATAGTCTTAATACTTAACGCTCATTCAACAATCTAATCTTATTTAATTAATGCTTTTTTCGGAGTTTACTATGAGAATCGCTGCTAATGTTGCGCAACTCACCTATCCTATTACTGCAGTGCTATCACCGCGTCGTTTGGCGATTCGCAGGGCTGCGCAACTTTTGCCCACAAGAAACATAGCTGTAGCGCCCAAACGTAATATTTTATTTGTGACGTCAGAATATGCAGATTTAGTAAAAGTCGGCGGGTTTGGCGATGTTTCGGTTGCACTGCCCAAAGCTCTGTTAAAGCGCAATGATGTGCGCGTAATAATTCCCGGCTATAAACAGATTGTAGAAAGTGGCTATCCCATTACTTTCGTTGCCAATATTGATGCATTGGCTGGTTTGCCTGCTTGTAAAATTGGGCGCATGCAAATTGAAGACGGCCCAGTTATTTATGTTGTTTTATGCCCAGAGCTTTATGAGCGCGAAGGCAATCCCTATGGTGATGCCAATGGCAAAGATTGGAGCGATAACCACATTCGTTTCGCCCGTTTTGCATCAGCTGCAGCTGCAATAGTGGGCGGCAAATCGGCGCTCAATTGGCAGCCCGACCTGGTTCATGCACACGATTGGCCCGCAGCGCTAACGCCCGCTTATATGGCGTGGCAAGGCCAAAAAATTCCCAGTGTATTTACCATTCACAATCTTGCGCACCAAGGTTTATGCGCACCGGAATTGAGTGCGGAATTAGGCATTCCACCAGATGCTTTTAGCATTGAGCACATGGAGTTTTACGGCAAGGTATCATTTTTAAAAGCAGGCATTACCTACTCCAGCCATGTAACTACCGTAAGCGAAACTTACGCGCACGAAATAACGTTACCAGCCTTTGGGTGCGGGCTTGAAGGTTTATTAAAACAAAAATTCGACCAAGGTCTATTGAGCGGAATCACTAATGGTATTGACGAAAGCTGGGAACCAAGCTCAGACCCACATTTAGTGGAAGGTTTCGGAGTTCGCCAATGGAATGGTAAGCAAGCCAATACGCGCTATGTTGAAAATTTATTTGGCTTACACGCAAGCAACGGCCCGCTGTTTGCAGTGATCTCACGTCTCGCCCATCAAAAGGGTTTAGATTTAACCCTGCGCATTGCCGACACCATTGTAAAAGCGGGTGGCCGTTTAGTGGTGATGGGTTGCGGCGAAACCAAACTGGAAAATGAATTAACGCGCTTAGCACAACGTCATCCTCAGCAAATTGGTGTGCATATTGGTTTCAATGAAGCCGATGCGCGCCGTATTTTTGCAGGCAGTGATTTTCTGTTAATGCCATCGCGTTTTGAACCCTGTGGTTTAAGCCAAATGTATGCCCAACGTTTTGGATCGCTACCGATTGCCCATTGTACGGGTGGACTAGCAGATACGATTGACGATGGCTTAAATGGATTTCTATTTCCTACCCTAACGATTGAGAGTTATAGGCACGCGATACAGCGTGCGCTCAATGTATATAAATATCCAAAACTACTGTGCGCCATGCGTTGCCATGCTATGGCATCGCCACTTTATTGGCAGCAATCTGTATTGCCTTATGATCATTTATATCGCCGTTTATTGGGTGAAGTGAATGAAGGAAAGTTGGTAACGAACGATAATTGGGGCCGTTCATAATGACACCGCCTAATACACCTGACGCTAAAGGAATTTATGCCAAAGAAATTCACGCGAAAGGACGTAATTCCAGCGAACGTCACGGTGCATTCCCCAACAAAGACGGTTCCACTCGCTTTGCACTTTGGGCACCCGATGCTTTTAAGGTTTCGGTAAGGCTGGGTGATGGGAAAGTGTTTGATTTATACCAAAGCCTCGATGGTTGGTTCTGCGCCAACGTAGAAGCTTGCGCTGCTGGCACACACTATCAATTTATTATTAATAATGACTTGGTAGTACCTGACCCGGCCTCACGCGCGCAAGTAGATGATGTGCATGGCGCAAGTGTTGTAGTAGACGCAGCCTACCCATGGAAATGTGTAACTTGGCATGGCCGCCCTTGGCATGAAGCCATCATTTATGAATTGCATGTAGGCTTATTGGGTGGTTTTGCAAAAGTAGAAGAAGCACTTCCGGGTTTAGTAGAACTGGGAATTACCGCCATTGAACTAATGCCCGTTAACGAATTCCCCGGTACACGCAATTGGGGCTACGACGGCGTTTTATTATTTGCCCCTGAAGCGCCTTACGGTACACCTGCCGAATTAAAAAGTTTAATTGATAAAGCCCACGAATTAGACCTTATGGTTTTCATGGATGTGGTCTACAACCATTTTGGGCCAGATGGAAATTACCTTGGCCAATATGCGCAAGGTTTTTTTCGCGATGACATTCAAACACCGTGGGGCGCGGCCATTGATTTTCGCTGTCGTCAAGTGCGCGATTTTTTTTGCGAAAATGCGCTTATGTGGATACTCGACTATCGCGTGGATGGTTTGCGCTTCGATGCAGTACATGCCATTAGTGAAAAGGATTTTTTAGTGGAAGTAGCCGAACGTGTGCGCGCTGCGGTTCCGTCTAGCCGTTATGTTCATTTAATAATAGAGAACGATGACAACAATGCAAGTTTGCTTGAAAACAACTTTAACGCGCAGTGGAATGATGACGGTCATAATATTCTGCACTACATCCTCACGGGGGAAAATGAAGCCTATTATGCAAATTTTTCAGAACTGGCTACAACGAAATTAGCACACTGTTTAGGTGAAGGCTTTGTTTACCAAGGGCAGCTAACCAGTAAAGGCCACCCACGTGGCACGCCCAGTGGGCATTTGCCACCCACCGCATTTGTAATGTTTTTACAAAACCACGATCAAATTGGCAACCGCGCTTTTGGCGAACGCTTGCCGTTACTGACCGACCCGCAGGCACTGCAAGTTGCCGTAGCACTTTTACTACTTTGCCCCATGGTGCCGCTGTTGTTTATGGGTGAAGAATGGGGTTCGCGGCAACCGTTTTTATTTTTTACCGACCACAATGAAGACCTCAGTAAATTAGTCTGTGAAGGCCGCCGCAATGAATTTGCAGAATTTTCAATATTTGCCGATGCCGATGCGCGCGCAAAAATTCCTGATCCTAATGCCCCCAGCAGCTTTACCAATTGCATTATTGACCCAGCGCTGCATGAAACACCAGAACATCAGGATTGGCGAAAGTTTTATCAACGTCTCATTGCGTTACGCCGCACCGAGTTAATACCGCATTTGCAAGGGGCTGTAGCACAAGGAGCAGAGGTTCTGGCGGAACACGCCATCTCGGCTGCATGGCAATTGGGTGACGGCAGTTTATGGCGAATCTATCTGAATTTTTCTAATGAAAATGTTCCTGCATTTCCCGCTTGGAGCAATGCAAAAATTATTTTTGAGCACGGAATTCTTAAACCGCATTTTCAAAAAAATATATTACCGGCTCAAAGCATTGTAGTCACGCAAGAAAAAATAGCTTCATAATACTGGAAAAATAAACTCGTCACATTGAAACGTTCTGCATCAACTGCGACGCACACGCACAATCGCACTCCCATATTCCCAAGCGTTAAGCTCGCTCGTCGCATCAGTGTTCGCTAACCCACAGACACACATCAGTCTAATTTAGAAAATACGCTCAGACACTTCATTGTTAAGAGCAAATCGCTATGACTGCAGTAAATGCCACAGTGCGTTTGCAATTCCATCGACATTTCACTCTCGATGACGCTGTACCCTTGGTTGCTTATTTCAAAGATTTAGGGATCAGCCACATTTATGCATCGCCACTACTTAAAGCGCGCGCAGGTTCAATGCACGGCTACGATGTAGTCGATCCTTCTTGCATTAACCCTGAGTTAGGCGGTGAAGCCGCGCTTGAGCGGCTTGTGCTAGAACTGCGCAGACATGATATGGGCTTACTGCTAGATATAGTGTGCAACCACATGGCCGTGGGTGGCGACGATAACCCTTGGTGGCAAGATGTATTACGCTGGGGTTTAAAAAGCCCTTACGCGCATTTTTTTGATATCCAATGGAACTCGCCCGACCCACTGCTTAAAGGCCAATTGTTGCTGCCATTTTTAAGCGGAAATTATGGCGAAGTGCTCGCGGCTGGTGAAATTACTTTGCATTTTGATGCGAAGGCTGGTGAATTTTATGCGCAACATTATGATCATCGTTTTCCTATTTATCCACCGAGCTACGGCCATATTTTACGCAATGCAAATAATTCATCGCTGCAACCCCTAATTCGTTTATTTGAAGCATTAGAAACCAAGCGAGAAAATCAGCGCGAAGAAAACCAACAAGAAGAAACTGAGCACGCAGAAAACGAAGAATATAGCGCAAAAGAATTACACAAATTATTAAGTAAACTCGCACTCGATGAGCGCGTCGCCAGCAATATAAATACGGCGTTAGGTTTTTATCAAATAACCCAACAGAAACCTGCCAGCGCACAAACACAAGAAACCTCATGTGAACACGCCCATGAGAAATATCATAAAAAAATGCTAAGAGATTCACACGCGGGCGATGTTCACCCGGATTGGCAAGCCAATGAAAACTTACAGCGTTTGCACGAACTACTTGAGCTGCAACATTATCGCCTCGCCAGTTGGCGCACCGCCGCGGATGATATTAACTGGCGACGTTTTTTTGATGTCAATGAATTAGCGGGGCTACGCGTAGAACGCGCTGAAGTGTTTGAGGCCAGCCACAGCAAAATTTTTGAATTAATCGCGCGCGGTTGGATCGATGGTTTGCGTATTGATCACGTAGATGGCCTTGCCAACCCGCGCGCTTATTGTCGCAAATTACGCCGCCGATTAGAGCATTTACGCGCACAACGTCCACCCGGTTTTGAACAAGATCACCTGCCGATCTATGTGGAAAAAATTCTTGCGGATGGCGAACAACTCAATTCCGATTGGAAAGTAGATGGTACTACCGGCTACGAGTTTATGAATCAAGTTTCGTTGTTAGAGCACGACCCCTGTGGCAGCCTGCAGTTGTTTGATTTGTGGGCGCGCATAAGCGGTAGAAACCTCACCTTTAAAGAAGAAATAAAGGAAGCTCGCCAGTTAGTACTCGCCAGCAGTTTAGCGGGCGATGTTGAAATGGTTGCGCAAAGCTTGCTGCTGATTGCACGTACGGATATTGCCACGCGCGACTTACCGCTAGGCGCTATTCGCCGCGCGCTGGTGGAGTTAGTGGTGCATTTTTCGGTGTATCGCACCTACGCTTATGCCTGCGGGCGTTCGCAACAAGATCAAGCATTTTTTAACCAAGCGCTGATTGGGGCACGCGCAAGTTTGGCGGAGAGCGATTGGCCAGTGCTTGAATATTTGGATCGCTGGCTCGGCGGCCAGCCACTGCATGATTTACCACCTGGCGCTAACCGCACCTTGCGTAAAAAAACGCTGGCGCGCTTTCAACAACTTACTTCACCCGCAGCGGCTAAAGCGGTGGAAGACACTGCATGTTACCGCTCTGCGGTGCTGCTATCGCGCAATGATGTGGGTTTCGACCCGCAAAATTTCAGCGCTCCGCTAGCGCAATTTCATCAACAAAATGCCATGCGTGCGCAAAGCTTCCCCGGCAACATGCTCACTACCGCCACCCACGACCATAAACGCGGTGAAGATACACGTGCGCGCTTAGCTGTTCTCAGTGAGCGTTCAGTTTGGTTCGCGGCCAAAGTTAGCCAATTGCAAAATTTGGCAGCTCCACTACGAGCCACACTTGAAGATGGCGTTGCCCCCTCGCCCGGTGATGAAATGATTCTCTATCAAACCCTTCTGGGCAGTTGGCCGTTGGATCTCACGCCCGATAATACTGAGGGCTTACAAGCGTATCTTGAACGCATTGCGCGCTGGCAGGAAAAAGCCATTCGCGAAGCCAAGCTGCGCAGCAGTTGGAATGCACCAAATACCGCTTATGAAACTGCAAGCCGCGATTTTTTAACCCGATTGCTGACCGACGCTGCCGCTAAACCACTGCGTACTGATATTGCAAATGCTGCACAGGCAATTGCCCCCGCCGGCGCACTCAATAGCTTGAGCCAAACGTTACTGCGCATGACCGCGCCGGGAGTGCCAGATTTATACCAAGGCACCGAGTTTTGGGATTTTAGTTTGGTAGATCCAGACAACCGACAACCCGTGGATTTTAGTGCACGGGTTGCGGCTCTCGTTAATAAACACACTAACACTGAACGGCTTACGCATTGGCAAGATGGTCATATCAAGCAGTGGCTTATCACCCAGACGCTGCAGATCCGTCAACACTATTTGCCGCTATTTCTTCAAGGTGATTACCAAGCCCTCACGATTGAAGGCAAGCTTGAAATGGGCGGTGATGGCGCAGATCATCTGGTGGCCTTTAGCCGCCACTATCAAAACAACTACCTCATAGTGGTTGTACCTCGTCTCTGTGCCAACCTTCTTTCAGACACCTCAACACCTTATGTTCCTGCAAGCATGTGGGGTGATGCTCACGTAGTGTTGCCGCCAGAGTTGAACCCTAGCTCCCATATTTTAGTGGATAGCCTTGTGCCCATTACTCATCGTGCAGCGCCAAGCCCATTTTTTAAAGACCCATTTTTTATTCGAGATTTTTTAGCTAACTTCCCCGTCAATTTTTTAATTTTTGAAACGACTTTTCCATCAATATGATTATTTTTGACCTATTTATTTCGCAATTTATTTTGTTAACTTTTTCAAATTTCTTTCCATGGAGACCATCACTATGAACATTAACGAACAACGTATCCGTGAGTTTGCTTACCAAATATGGGAATCGGAGGGCAAGCCTCATGGGCACACTGAACGTCATTGGGAAATGGCCAGCAAACTCGCGCAGGTACATGCGGCAAGTGAAGAGCCACAACAGCCACAAATGCATGCAGGCTCAACAGAGCCAGCTCCATCGGTAGAACCGATTCAACCTATTTCTCCCACTCAGCCAGCACAACCTGTGCCGCCGAGCGACCCGATTCAACCAACAGATCCTGTTCAACCTTCCAGCCCAGTTCAACCCTCCGATCCTGGTCAACCTGCGCCAGTTGCGCAAGCGCAACAAATAACAGAGCTGCTAGCCAAACCGAAAAGATTGCGCACGAAATCATCGCTTAACGCTGTTAGTACAAATGCACCTGATGCAACACCGGCACCCGCGAAACCCGCGAGAATTAAAAAATCAAAAAACCACGAAAACGCACCGGTATAAAACACCGGCACCGAAAAGAATTCCTATTAAAAGCGAAGGGGAAAAAGATGAGCACACATGAGCAACTGAATAAAGCAACGGAATGCGTTCGCGTTACCGAAGGCCATCCCTTTCCTTTGGGTGCAACGTGGGATGGTAAAGGCGTTAATTTTGCTATTTTTTCTTCCCATGCCACCAAAGTGGAATTGTGTTTATTTGATGCAGAAGGCAAGACCGAACTTGAACGCATTGAATTACCGGAATATACCGACGAAATATGGCACGGCTATCTCCCCGATCTCACCCCTGGCCAAGTGTACGGCTACCGCGTACACGGCCCTTATGATCCGCAAGCTGGCCATCGCTTCAATCCAAACAAGTTATTAATTGACCCCTACGCTAAACAACTTGTAGGCAAGCTTATTTGGTCGGAAGCGCTATTTGGTTACACCATTGGGCACCCAGACTTAGACCTCAGCTTTGACGAGCGCGATAGTTCGCCCTATGTGCCCAAAGCCAAAGTTATCGACCCCGTGTTTGATTGGAAGGGCCGGCATGCGCATCGCATCCCTTGGGACAATTCCATTATTTATGAGACCCATGTACGGGGGATCAGTATGTTGCACCCGTCCGTCCCTGAAAACATCCGCGGTACTTTTGCTGGGCTAACGAACAAAGATTTAATTGCGCACATCAAATCGCTGGGCGTTACCAGCCTAGAGCTGCTACCTGTACATGCTTTTTTGCACGACAACCATTTGCTGGAAAAAGGCCTGAAAAATTATTGGGGCTACAACAGCATCGCGTTTTTAACACCGCACGTTGAATACCTTGCCAGCGGCGAGCTGAATGAATTTAAAGAGATGGCTGCCAGCCTTCATGATGCCGGTCTAGAGCTTATTTTAGATGTGGTGTACAACCATACCGCCGAGGGTAGCGAACTTGGGCCAACGCTCTCTATGCGCGGGATTGATAACGCAACTTACTATCGGCTGCTCCCCGATAACAAACGCTACTATGTCAATGACTCAGGCACCGGCAATACACTTGACCTCAGCCACCCCTGTGTATTGCGTTTAGTAACCGATTCGCTCCGCTACTGGTCTACTGAAATGGGCGTGGATGGCTTTCGCTTCGATCTGGGTACCATACTGGCGCGTGAAGATACTGGCTTTAACGAGCGCCACGGCTTTCATGTGGCATGCCGACAAGACCCAACACTTAGCCAACTCAAGCTTATCGCCGAACCTTGGGATTGCGGCATTGGCGGCTATCAAGTAGGTGCTTTTCCACCGGGTTGGTTTGAATGGAATGACCGCTTCCGCGACACCGTGCGTGGGTTTTGGCGCGGCGATAAAGGCAAACTACCCGAACTTGCCAGCCGGCTTACGGCATCGGGCGATTTGTTTAATTGGGGTGGTCGTCGGCCATTCGCCTCAGTTAACTTCCTTACCGCGCACGATGGCTTTACTTTACGCGACTTGGTTAGCTACAACGAAAAACACAACGAAGCCAATGGCGATAACAATCAAGATGGCAATGACAACAATATTTCCTACAACCACGGCGCAGAAGGCGAAACCGATGACCCGGAAATTCGCGCCCTGCGTCTGCGTCAAATTCGCAACTTGTTAAGTACATTATTACTCGCACAGGGCACACCCATGCTGGTTGCTGGCGACGAGTTCGGTAACAGCCAGCAAGGCAATAACAATGTGTATTGCCAAGATAACGAATTGAGCTGGCTTAACTGGGATTGGGATGAGGAAGCACAAGGCTTAGTCGCTTTTACCCGCAAACTTATTAACCTACGCCACGACTACCCTATTTTGCGCCGAGGACGTTTTTTAGTGGGTGCTTACAACGAAGCGCTGGGCGTGAAAGATGTTACGTGGATAACACCTTCAGGCACAGAAATGGATAATGATTTATGGGGAAATAGTGAAACCGAAAGTTTGGGCATGATTATGGATGGCCGTGCTCAACCCAGTGGTGTTCATCGGCTTGGTGCAGATGCAACCTTATTGTTAATTCTCAACGCCCATCACGACCCGGTCACGTTCAACTTACCTGAAATAGCACAAGGGAGTTGCTGGCTCCGCTTGGTGGATACCAATTGCCCGGAACAAAGTGTTGAGGACGCGTATAAATTTCATCAAGAGTTTGTAGTGACTGGCCGTTCCCTAGTGCTCTTTAAATTGACGCAAGAAAACTACGCAGAGGCTACATCATGATTAGTAGCAACAATAACGCCTCAACTTTTTTAAGCGAAACCTTTCCAGAAACAGAATCCAGTGTGGCGCAAGTAATCGCAACCAAACAAATGCCACATAAAATACGGATACTTACACTCAATATGCACAAAGGTTTTACCGTGTTTAATCGCCGTTTTATTTTGCCGGAGCTGCGCGAGGCAGTACAAACCTTATCCACCGATATTGTGTTTCTACAAGAAGTTCACGGCAGTCATAATCAACACGCGCAGCGATTCGCCAATTGGCCGGGCATTTCACAATATGAATTTTTAGCAGAGAGCATGTGGCCAGACTATTCCTATGGGCGCAACGCGGTCTACCCTTATGGAGATCACGGCAATGCGCTTTTATCGAAATACCCCATTGTGCGCTATCAAAATTTGGATGTATCTATAGGCAAAATTGAACAGCGTGGGCTGCTGCATTCCGTCCTAAAAATGCCCGATAACACCGAGCTACACGCAATTTGTGTCCATCTGGGTTTACGCGAAAGCCATCGCAAACAACAACTTGCGTTGCTCTGTAATTTGGTAAATAGCCTGCCCGCGAACGAGGTAGTGATAGTGGCAGGTGATTTTAATGATTGGCGTGTGCGCGCCAACAAAGTGCTTGCGGGTGTAGGTTTCCACGAAGCATTTCTGAATGCATTTGGGAAATCCGCTAAGAGCTTTCCCGCGCGTTGGCCGTTTTTAGCTTTAGACCGTGTGTATGTGCGCAACGCCACAACGCACAATCCAGAAGCGCTACATAACCTACCTTGGTCGCATTTATCGGATCATGCTCCTTTGTCCGTGGAGGTACAGCTATGAGTAGTAATTGGCGCGATCACAACAATATAAAATTACTTATTAACGGCGAAGAATTTTTTCCCCGCGTGTTTGAATGTATTCGCAATGCCCACACTGAGGTTTTACTGGAAACATTTATTCTTGCGGAAGATAAAGTTGGCCACGAACTTCAAGCAGCCTTGATCGCTGCCGCAGAGCGCGGCGTGAAAGTAGATATTACCGTCGATGACTACGGCACTTTTGATCTAAGCAAAGAATTTGTCGATAAATTAATTAACGCAGGCGTGCGCTTGCATATTTTTGATCCACAACCTAATTTTCGCGGAATACGGTTAAATTTCTTCCGGCGCCTGCATCGAAAGCTGGTAGTAGTCGACAATGAAATCGCCTTTGTTGGCGGCATTAATATGTCGGTGGATCACATCACCACTTCTGGCCCAAAAGCCAAACAGGATTATGCCGTTGAAGTACAAGGGCCTATAGTCTCTGATATCCGCGCCGCCTGTCTCGATTTATTGACTCAAGCATCCAGCAAACAAGATGCGCTTTTATATAAGCACTATGCTAAATCTTCTGAGCAGAAAGCAGCCGGTAACACGCGCATTTTATTGGCAATACGCGATAACCAGAACCACTCCAAAGATATTCAACGTCAATATTTATTGGCTATTCGTCTAGCCCAAAAAAGAATTGTTATTGCGAATGCGTATTTTTTCCCAAGCTATAGAATACTGCGTGAAATTCGCAGAGCGGCGCGGCGCGGCGTACAAGTTACTTTAATTCTACAAGGCCAACCGGATATGCCTTGGGTAATGGCATTGTCGAGCTTGCTCTACAGCTATTTAATGCGTGCTGGCGTTAAAATTCATGAATACTGCAAGCGCCCTTTACACGGAAAAGTGGCGCTGGTGGATGATGAATGGGCAACGGTGGGTTCCAGCAACCTCGATCCGCTCAGCCTGTCTTTAAATCTTGAAGCAAATCTCATCATTCAAGATGCCGCATTTAACCAACAGCTCTACGAACATTTTCAACAGCTGTCCGCAGAGGAATGTACCCCCGTTAACATGAAAGTGGCTACGCGAGGCTACTGGTGGCGTACACCTTTAATTTTTTTAAGCTTCCACTTTATGCGAATTTTTCCCGCCAAAATTGGCTGGTTACCTGCACACAACCCTGTACTACGTCTAATCAGTTCAAAGACGCGTGCTTATGGTGAACGCTCTTTTAATATAAAAGTAAAACCACATACCGAAGAAGCAGAATCAAATTTAAATGCGCTTAGAGACTAGCAACTACTAGGAAGTAATTTATGCCCAATACTGAGACGGCAACTAAAAATGGTCATGCAAATAAAACACCTAATCAGAAATGGATATGGGGGAAACGCTTATTCACGATTGGCTTTTTTATACTCGTTATAGCGCTGCTGTTTACGGCATTGAAAAATATTGAATGGCAGGAAGTTAAACGTGCACTTCAGGCTTACCAGTTTAAAACACTGCTACTTGCCGGTGCAGTAGCTGCAACAAGCTTACTCGTTTTTAGCAGTTATGATTTGCTCGCACGCAATTTCGCCAAACACAAGTTACCCGCACGCCAAGTGCTGCCACTCGCGTTTGTATGCTGTGTATTTACGCTCAACCTAGCCTGGATAGGTGGAATGGCTTCTCGCTTTCGCCTTTATTCACGCTTGGGTTTAGATGCTATCACTGTAACCAAAATTATCAGTGCTAACGTAATCACCAATTGGCTTGGCTATATTATTCTAGCAGGCACTATTTTTTCAGTAGGTTTACTCGATTTACCTAGCAACTGGAAAATAGGCTCTACCGCATTGCAGGTAATAGGGGTTGCTTTACTATTAATTGCAGCGAGTTATTTTTGGGCATGTCGCTTTTCAAAACGCCGCGAATTTCATATTTTCAAACATACATTTACCCTCCCCACTTTAAAATTTGCGCTAATTCAAGCAGGCTTGGCTGCCATAAATTGGAGCTTAATGGGGCTCATCGTATATATTTTGCTGTTAGGGAAAGTGCCTTATCCAACCGTATTAGGCATTCTACTGATCAGCAGTATTGCGGGCGTGATCACCCATATTCCTGCAGGGATTGGAGTTATTGAAACAGTTTTTATTACCATGCTTCAACACCAACTCACTAAAGGAACTATTTTGGCTGCACTTATTGGTTACCGCGCGGTTTATTTTTTGTTACCGTTAGCGCTGGCTTCGGTAATTTATATTTTTCTGGAGCTGAATTCAAAAAGATCAACCCACCAAGCCATTGCAAAAGGAACTTAGATGGGATGACTAAGTAAGCGAACAAAATAGTAAATTAACTGAGTTAAGTTAAATAGAAGCTAGCAGAACCAGATTAAACGGAACCTAAGTGGGTTAGAAACCCATTATATAAACATTAATTAATTTAATGTGCCAGCTTGTCGCCGGATTTGCTGCAATTCACATAGCCGGAAGTGTGCGCGCAATCGGTACGTAAACCATAAATCACAAATGCTGCCGCTACTAAACATACCAAGATTACAGCAACACCTAATATTCCTACTTTGGGTGATTTCATGCGTTTCTCCGCGAATGCAAACCATTATTTATAAGTTGAATTTTATTACTGACATCTACAGAAACAAAATTCTATTAAAGAAACTTATTATTTAATTAAGAATGTCATTAAGGTGCCACGGCGAGCGCGCCGCATATTTAGCAGATGCACGTTTATAGTGTTGACGATGTTTGTTTATTTGATCTTCCTCATTTTCTAATTCTAAAAAACTCTTCCCTTTCTTATTTTTACGCGACATTAACTTTCGTGGCTGCTCCCCAGCATGATGATTAAATTTATGAATTGGCACCTCGTCCAGAGCTATCATATTCCTGTTCATATAAGTTCCTATAAGCAGACTATTCAATTGATAAAAAACACCAAAGTGTAATCAGGAATTAACGTTAACTGAAATAATACAGGTGATCGGTGCGCTACCTAGCTTAATTGAGCGGCCTTATTCATAGGTTTCCGACTAGGAAAATAACCTATAAAGTATTCATAAATACCTATATCCGTGTGCTGACGAACATACGTAGTGAGCAATTTACTTTATTTTTGACGTTAAATATCGGATGCATAATGGTTCAAACCATTATGCAAAATACTCTTTATCTATCTACGCTATTACTACAGAGGTAATTACTCATGGCTATTCAAGCAGATACACTTAAATCATCGCTTATTGATACCACTAACGAATTAAAAGATGCCTCCTTAGATATATCCAAGGAATTTAAGGCATTTCTTAGCGATATCGAGGGTTTATTAAAAGAAACTGCATCTCTTTCTGGAGATGATTTTGAAAATGCGAAAGTAAGGATTACTAACCGTATTGACCTAGCTAAGCAAGTTATTTTTGAAGCGAATAAATCGCTCGTTCAACAAGCTCGCGAAAGCGCTGAGCTAGCTAACCGCTATGTCCATGAAGAACCTTGGACGGTGTTAGGAGCCGGTGTAACTATTAGCTTTTTGGTTGGGCTGTTATTAGGGCGCCGTAGCTAGTAAGGAGAACTACCATGAATACCGCAAAAGAATTTGGAAAAAATGCAAAAAACAATGGCATTAATGCACCTACTCTAGATGAGATTTTTGCAAGCTGGTTACTCAAAATGAAAGTTAGTGAAAAACGAGATTATTTTGTGCAGTGGTGGGAAGGTTGGTATGAAGCTCTGGATGAAAGCTTAAGTGCTTCAAAAAGGCAATGCGCTCGACGTTAATAGAAACCTATAAACTAGGTACTTGCTGGTAATAATAGAAATTTCTACCAATAAGAGCTTAAAATAAAATGGGCTCGTACAGTATGTATTGTACGAGCCCATTTATTGTGTAGCTGCCGAAACACAGCATTAAAATCTTGTCACAAACCGCGAGAAATTTAGCTTTTACAAGAGCTTAAATCACTTATTAGACCAAATAAGTTACTCAGACATCTCCGCTTCATCAGCAGTTTCTGGACCACCTGCACTTAATGACAATGCGGGGGACTCCAACAACTCTTTACGAACTTTTTGCTCCAGCTCTTTTGCAATAACAGGATTTTCTTGCAAATATTTCATAACGTTGTTTTTACCTTGACCAATTTTGTTACCTTGATAACTATACCAAGCGCCCGCTTTATCAATCATGCCAAGCTTTACGCCGTAATCTACCACTTCACCCATGCGGTTAATGCCAGAGCCATACAAAATTTGGAACTCCGCTTGTTTAAAGGGTGGCGCAACTTTGTTTTTCACCACTTTCACTCGAGTTTCGGAACCAACAACTTCTTCCCCCTCTTTCACTGCGCCAGTACGACGAATATCTAAACGTACAGAAGCGTAGAACTTAAGCGCATTACCACCAGTGGTGGTTTCTGGGTTGCCGAACATAACACCAATTTTCATACGGATTTGGTTAATAAAAATAACCAAGCAGTTAGCATTTTTGATGTTGCCGGTAATTTTACGTAAAGCTTGCGACATCAAACGCGCCTGCAAACCTACGTGATGGTCGCCCATTTCACCTTCAATTTCCGCGCGTGGCGTCAATGCTGCCACAGAATCCACAACCAAAACATCTACCGCACCAGAGCGCACCAACATATCGGTAACTTCAAGCGCCTGCTCGCCTGTGTCAGGCTGAGAAATAATCAAATCTTCTACGTTTACACCCAGCTTAGAGGCGTAAATTGGGTCAAGCGCATGTTCTGCATCGATAAACGCACAAGTTCCACCCATGCGTTGAGCTTCGGCAATAACTTGCAAAGTAAGCGTGGTTTTACCAGACGATTCCGGACCGTAAATTTCAACAATACGTCCTCTGGGTAAGCCGCCAATGCCTAAAGCAACATCCAAGCCTATGGAACCCGTAGAAATAGAAGGAATGGCGACCTGTTCTTTGTCGCCCATACGCATCACAGTTCCTTTACCAAATTGGCGCTCAATTTGGGTTAGCGCAGCTAATAACGCCTTTTCTTTATTCGCATCCATTTGACACCTCAACGTAAAAAATAATGTAAGACAGTAATTTTGGATTATACGCCGAAGCTTTTTATAAGACTGCTCCAGCTATGGATATAGACTACACCATAAAAACTGTATGCGCAAACAGTACTGGTGATATATGCAGGTTTTTTAAGAGCGATTGTTGATTTATTGTCCCGTGATAATTAGGTTTCATACTTTTCGGGCCGCTAGGCCTTTAGGCTTCGTTAGACGTTGGGGAAAAAAGTGACCTTGTAAATTGCCAAGATGGGGGAGGTAATTTGCAAGATCGCAAGCAGGGTTTTTCACACTATAGATAGCAATATCCTTTTGCTAAGTTGTTGCATACTTCAAAAATTATTGTGATGAATTAAAAAGTTTTACTCAGCGTTGCTACCAAGGCATTTTTTCCCATAAATTTTCCATTCGCGGGCGATGCATAAGCGCTTTTATCCGCGTTGGTGCCAATCACCGCAACTGCTGCGATCACCACACCAAAATCTTTAGTAATTCCCAGTTTCCAATCGTCATAACTGGAGGCTGAATTATTTTCAACGGTCTGATGACCTGCATGTAAATTCAAGGTTAAACCTTCGCTCAAAGTGACGTTAGCACCAAGATCCAAGTAACCGCTGTTTTTACTGTCCACAAAACCAAACAGGTTTGTGACTGAACTTGAATATTTAATATAGGCTGGGCCATAGCTAAGTTGGCCGTACAGTTCAGTGGTATTAGCGTTAGCGAAACCCGTTACCCTGCCCATATCATTGCCCGCGTAAACATAAGTGAGCACGCCGACATCGTAAGTGAGGCCATCACTAATATTGCCGCGCTTGCCACCGTAAATATCCAGTTCTATATTGCTATCGCCACCCGCATCTTTAATCCATTTAATGGTTGATGCCCAAGCACCCACATATAAACCCGTTTGGTTGTTGGTGTAATCCACGCCGCCTTGCAGCGCTGGATTTAATCGGGTTTGCGAAATACCGCGATAGCGATAATCAGAAGTCGCAGCAGCATTAAAGCTAACTTGGTTATCGGGAACTGGCGCGTCGGCGTAAGCAAATCCTGAAGTCATTGCCGCAACAGCGAGAATTAATTTTTTCATGGTGTTAACTCCTAAGTTTTAAATGAGCCTTTGTTTTAGGCTTTTACAAATCACAGACAAAAGTCTCCCCATCAAACCAAAAAATGGTTTGTAAAATAAAAAAGGGAAATTTTAGCGGTGGGTTAAATTGTGAATTTACATAGGCAACAAAAGCCGATAGCCAACTGCAATTTCGGTTAACAAAAATTTTGGTTCGGTGGGATTGTCTTCGAGTTTTTGGCGCAAGTGGCCCATATAAATCCGTATGTAGTGACTGCTTTCAGAATGGGATGGGCCCCAAACTTCACGCAACAATTGTGGGTTAGTAACAACGCGGCCAGCATTCATCACCAATACACTTAACAAGCGATACTCAAGCGGTGTGAGATGGACAATTTGATCCGCCTTGGTGACTAAACGCGCTTTGAGATCCACCTTAACATCGCCAAATTGAATGGCGCTGTTAGCGGTGAGGCTGGGTTGGCGCAAGCGGCGCAGCGTTGAACGCACACGCGCCAGCAGCTCACCTACACCAAAAGGTTTGCTGAGATAATCGTCGGCACCGGCATCCAACGCGCGAATTTTATCGGCTTCGTTGGTGCGCGCGGAGAGCACAATAATCGGCACTGGCGACCAGCCACGTACATCAATAATAAAATCAACGCCGTCGCCATCGGGCAAACCTAAATCCAAAATCACTAAATCCGGTTTGCGTGTACCTGCATCGGTTAAGCCGCGTTGCAATGTTTCAGCTTCAAACACTTGCCAACCTTCGGCTTCCAATGCGGTGCGCACGAATCGGCGAATTTGCGGCTCGTCTTCCACCAATAAGGCCGTGGGTGTTGGTTCAGTCATGCGCATTACTCTTTGCAGAATCAATTAAGTTTTCATCCAATTCCGTAGGCATGGCAGGTGGCGTTCCCAGTGGAATGGTAAACACTATACTCGCACCGCCCTCTGGCGATTTACCGGCGTAAATTTTGCCACCGTGCGCTTGTACAATCGCGCGGCAGATGGCGAGGCCAAGGCCGACGCCTGCGGTGGCAGATTCTTTTTCGCCGCGCGTAAATTTGTCAAAAATTAATTCTTCTTTTCCTGCCGGTAGACCAGGGCCATTGTCGTAAACGGCCACTTCCAAATAAGTGCTATTCACTTCAGCGGCGATCACAATCCGTGAGCCTGCGGGTGTGTATTTTGTAGCATTTTCCAGCAAATTACAGAGCACGCGTTCAATCAAAACCGAATCAATTAATATCAGCGGTAGATCATGCGCGAGTTTTGTTTTTGCGTGATGCTTGCCCAAAAAAGATTGGCTCGCGCGCAAACTACTGCCCACCACTTCTTCGAGTGGTTGCCACTGCAAATTGAGTTTTACTTCACCGCTTTGGATGCGTGCCATATCGAGCAAATTAGTCACCAGATTGCTCATGCGCAGCGTTTCTTCGTGCAAGGCGCTGGCAATGGATTGTTGCTCTGGCGTCAAGGGCGGCTTGAAACGCGTGAGTGATTCCGATAAGCCCACTAAAGAAGTCAGCGGCGTGCGCATATCGTGCGAAAGTGCAGCCAGCAAAGAATTGCGCAAGCGTTCAGATTCCATACCTACCAATGCATTTTGTGCGACTTCGATGTAATGCACGCGTTCTAACGCGATGGCGGCGAGCGCAGCAAAAGTATCAAGCTGTTGACGCTGTTCAGGAATTAAAATCCAACGGCGGCCTTCCGGTTGCAGGGCGAGAATGCCGCGCGTGCGCATGGGAGCAACCAAGGGCAAATAAACATAATCGCTATCGGGCAAAGTATCTGTACCAATCCCCGCTGGGATGGCGCGGTCAAATGCCCATTGTGCGATGCCTAAATCGAGCGAAGACGTTAGGGTTTCACTCGCGCTAGGCGATGGCGGTTGTAAGCGATCCGCCTCGTCCGGCAAAAGTAAAATGACTTTTGCGCGAAAGGTACGTTCTAGATGTGTGCGCGTAATTTCAAAAATTTGATCAGTGATTAGCGTGCTGGAAAGCGCCCGCGCAAATTCATAGAGTGCGCGCGAACGCGATTCGCGATAGGCGGCAACGCGCGCTTGAAAACGTAACCCGGCGGTGAGCTGGCCAATAATTAAACCCACCGCCAACATGACACCAAAGGTCACTAAATACTGCACATCGCTCACCGCAAACGAAAAGCGCGGCTGCACAAAAAAGAAATCAAACGCGGCCACACCCACCACAGTGGACACTACCGCAGGCCCGCGCCCAAAGCGTACAGCGACCAACACAACAGTGAGCAAAAACAACATAACGATATTGGCTAAATCAAAATAAGGTAAGAGCGGCGTAGTGATTAGCGCGGTTAACACACTCGCAATTACCGCCCAGAGATAACGCAAGGGCTGAGGATCAGTGGGCGCGCTTTCGTTGGTTAGGGTTTCGCGTTTTGCATTGGATTGCTCAGCATCGGTATTGCCTTGGCCAAGCTCAATCAAATCAATATCGGGGGCAATATTGGCGATGCTTTTTAAGTGCGATATCTGCCACGGCCAGCGGGTGTAGCCGCGTCCGATAATGACTTTGGAAAAATTATGGCTGCGCGCATATTTCACAATTTCCTGCGCAATGTCGTTGCCTGCCAGAATCACCGTGGTAGCACCTAGCTCTTCACCTAATTTGAGCGTTTTTAAGATTCGCTCACGCTGGGCGGAATTCAGGCGTTGCAGCTGCGGTGTTTCAATATAAATCACATGCCATTCGGTATTGAGTTGCTTGGCTAGCCGCGCTGCGCTGCGAATAATATGTTCTGCGCCCGAACGCGGGCCAATGCAAGCCAGCAGTGAAGAATCAGTTTTCCAGACTTTGTTGATGGATTTTTCAATGCGATACACCTGCACATCGCTTTCAACGCGATCTGCTGTGCGGCGCAACGCAAGTTCACGCAGTGCAATCAAATTACCTTTGCGGAAAAAATTGCGCGAGGCGCGCTCTGCCTGTGCTGCTTTGTAAACTTTGCCAGCCTTGAGACGATCCAGCAGTTCATCGGCGGGTACATCCACCAACACCACTTCTTCAGCTTTATCAAACACGCTATCGGGTAAAGTTTCGGATACGCGAATACCGGTGATGCCACCGACCACATCATTTAGGCTTTCCAAGTGCTGAACATTTAGCGTCGCAAATACATCAATACCTGCTTCCAGCAGTTCTTCTACATCTTGCCAGCGTTTAGGGTGACGTGAACCGGCAGCATTAGAATGCGCCAGCTCGTCGATCAGAATCAAAGGCGGGTGACGTTCCAATGCTGCGTCTATATCAAACTCGGCGATAGTTTTGCCGCGATACTCAACTTCTTTTAGCGGCAATACATCCAAGCCCTCCAGCACTGCTGCCGTTTCAGCACGACCGTGAGTTTCCACCACGCCCACCAACACCGTTTGACCTTCTTCCACCAGTTTGCGCGCAGCATTGAGCATGGCGTAGGTTTTTCCTACACCGGCAGATGCGCCAAAGTAAATGCGCAATTTGCCACGCGCGGCGCGCTTTTCTTGCGCTTGAACTTGGGCAAGCAGAGCATCTGGGTCGGGGCGTTGATGGTTTTCTGGAAACATAGAGTCGATTATTCAACAGGTTTACAGGACTGGTCTCTCGCGGCTACATCGCCTTTAGACAGCAGGAGAGATCAGACCAGTAAACACTCCCGAGCCTGGGTTCGGGAGTGAGGTGCATTTACTTGTGGCTATCTAATGCCAAATTTAATTCAAGCACATTCACACGCGGCTCACCGAAGAAACCGAAATATTGTGCTTGCGTGTATTCAGCAATCAACTTGCGCACTGCATCTACGGATAATTGTCGCTCACGCGCAATACGACCCGCTTGATACAGAGCAGCCGCTACGCTGATTTCTGGGTCAAGACCACTGGCTGATGCCGCAACCAAATCTACAGGGATGGGCGCCGTGTTTTCTGGATCAGCCGCTTTCAAGGCATCAATCCGGCCTTTTACGGCATCAACCAGCGCTGGGTTGAGTGGCCCTTGGTTGGAACCGCTCGATGCACCCGCATTGTTAGGCATGGGGCCAGTAGCTGATGGTCTACCCCAAAAATATTTAGGCGATGAAAATGACTGGCCAATCAGTGATGAACCCACCGTTTTGCCATCCTTAACAATCAAACTGCCCTCAGCTTGTTTAGAGAACGCAAGCTGACCAATACCCGTTACGGCGTAGGGATAGAGAAGCCCACACACCAGCGACAACAAGAAAAACAAAACTAACGCGGGGCGAAGAATAGTATTCATAGCAAGCTCCTAAACCAAATGCAGAACAGTGAGGATCACGTCGATCAGTTTGATGCCTACAAACGGCACCAATATCCCACCCAAACCGTAGATCAACAGATTGCGACGCAACAGCAGCGCAGCACCCAAAGCACGGTATTTCACACCTTTTAACGCCAGCGGAATCAGCACCACTATCACCAATGCGTTAAAAATAACGGCTGACAAAATGGCTGAATTAGCGCTGGTGAGATGCATGATATCTAGCGCTTTCAGCTCAGGATAAGTCGTAACAAAGGCCGCTGGAATAATCGCAAAATACTTGGCGATATCGTTGGCAATTGAGAAGGTCGTCAGCGAGCCGCGTGTCATCAGCATTTGTTTGCCGATCTCCACAATCTCCAACAGCTTGGTGGGGTTGGAATCCAAATCCACCATATTGCCTGCTTCTTTGGCTGCCTGAGTTCCTGAGTTCATCGCCACTGCTACGTCAGCCTGCGCCAGAGCGGGCGCATCGTTAGTACCATCGCCCGTCATGGCCACTAAGCGGCCACCGGCTTGGTAATTGCGGATGAGTTTAAGCTTGTCTTCTGGTGTCGCCTCGGCGAGGAAGTCATCCACACCCGCTTCGGCGGCAATGGCAGCTGCGGTAAGTTTGTTATCGCCGGTGATCATCACGGTTTTAATACCCATGCGGCGCAGTTCGGCAAAGCGCTCTTTTATGCCGCCTTTAACGATATCTTTTAACTCGATACTGCCCATGACGCGACCATCATCCACCACCACCAACGGCGTACCGCCACGGCGGGAAATATCATCCACGGCTTTGGTGACTTCCAGCGGAAATGGGCGGCCTAACGACTCCACGAATTTCTTGACCGTTTCAGCCGCGCCTTTACGAATCACTCGCTCGCCTATATCAATGCCGCTCATACGGGTTTGCGCGGTAAATTGCACAAAAATCGCGTTAAGTGAGGTCATTTCGCGCTCGCGGATATTGAACTTCTGTTTGGCCAATATGGCGATGCTGCGGCCTTCGGGCGTTTCATCCGCAAGTGAAGCAAGCTGAGCAACATCCGCTAATTGCGCTTCGGTCACACCGGGTGCGGGGATAAATTCAGATGCTTGGCGATTACCCAAGGTGATGGTGCCGGTTTTATCCAACAGCAGTACATCTACATCGCCTGCCGCTTCCACGGCACGGCCAGAGGTGGCGATCACATTGGCTTGCATCATGCGGCTCATACCTGCCACGCCGATAGCGGATAACAAACCACCAATAGTGGTGGGAATCAGGCAGACCAGTAAGGCAATCAATACCGTGATAGTCACTGGCGCACCCGCTCCTGCCGCTGTTACCGAGAACAACGACATAGGCAGTAAGGTCACAGTGACCACTAAAAAGATAATGGTCAGCGCCACCAGCAGAATGGTGAGCGCAATTTCGTTCGGCGTTTTCTGGCGTTTTGCACCTTCTACCATAGAGATCATGCGGTCGATAAAGGCTTCGCCGGGGTTAACGGTGACGCGCACAACCAGCCAGTCTGACAGCACACGAGTACCGCCAGTGACCGATGAAAAGTCGCCGCCGGATTCGCGAATCACTGGGGCGGATTCGCCGGTAATGGCGCTCTCATCTACCGAGGCCACACCTTCAATAACTTCGCCATCGGCAGGAATCACATCGCCCGCTTCAACCAAAACGAACATTTCTCTGCGTAAATCGGCGACTGGGCAAGGCAGCCACGGCGTGCCGTGTTTGCCAGTAGCGAGTTTTTTAGCAAACGAGTTTTGTTTTAAATCGCGTAGAGATGCGGCTTGCGCCTTGCTGCGACCTTCCGCCAACGATTCGGCGAAATTGGCAAACAATACCGTGAACCATAACCACAAACTTATCGCAAAAATGAAACCGGGCTGGGCTTCACCTTTGCCGCCTAGGGACTGAATAAATAGCAAGCTGGTAATAATGCTGCCAACGTAAACCACAAACATTACTGGGCTGCGCCATTGCGCGCGCGGGTTTAATTTCTTAAAGGCATCAATGATGGCTGGGCCAATCAATGCAGAATCAAAAAGCGTTAAGCTCTTACTGGACATGACAGGCTCCTTAGTGAGCAAAAAGTTGTAAGTGTTCGACGATAGGACCAAGGGCGAGCGCAGGTACATAATTCAGTACGCCGACCAGCACCACGACACCGACTAACAAAGCCACAAATAAGGGGCCATGGGTGGGCATGGTTCCTGAAGTGGTTTGGATGCGAATTTTGCCTGCCAAAGAACCGGCGATAGCGAGAATGGGCACAATCATCGCGAAGCGACCAAACCACATGGCGATAGCGAGCATCACGTTATAGAACGGCGTATTCGCCGATAAACCCGCAAAGGCGCTGCCGTTGTTATTCGCCGCTGAACTAAAGGCGTAGAGAATTTCCGAGAAGCCGTGCGCGCCAGGATTGGCGACACCCACCGTGCCCACGCCTACAGATATCGCAATCGCGGTGCCGGTTAACACCAGCGTTGGCGTAACCAAAATGGCAATAGAGGTCATTTTCATCTCATAGGCTTGGATTTTTTTGCCAAGGTATTCCGGCGTGCGGCCAATCATCAAACCGGCGATAAATACCGCGAGAATGGCGAAAATCAACATGCCGTACAGACCAGAACCCACGCCGCCAAACACCACCTCACCAAATTGCATCAATACCAGCGGCACCATTCCACCCAGTGGCATCAAGGAGTCATGCATAGCATTGACTGCACCACAAGAAGCGGCAGTAGTTACAGCGGCAAACAGTGCGGAAGCGCTAATACCAAAACGAGTTTCTTTGCCCTCCATATTGCCACCCGATTGCAGGCTGTTAATGGATTGATCCACTCCTAGTGCTTGCAATGCGGGGTGTGCCTGCTGTTCGGCAATCATCACAACCACCGTACAAGCCACAAAAATCACCGTCATAGCACCCAACACCGCCCAGCTTTGGCGGCCATCACCCACCATGCGCCCAAAAGCGAAACAGAGCCCAGCGGGGATTAAAAAGATGGAGAGCATTTGAAAGAAGTTGCTCAGCGGTGTGGGGTTCTCAAAGGGGTGCGCCGAGTTAGCGTTAAAGAATCCACCACCATTGGTGCCCAACAATTTAATGGCTTCTTGCGATGCCACTGGCCCCATGGCCAAGGTTTGGGTGTTAGTCGTTACAGATTCCATAACCACCGCACCCTCAGCATCCAATAGTTTTTCACCAGCATCCGTGGTTTTCGCTTGCGAGTAAGTGACGGGATCAATCAGGCTAACTTCTTTGTATGCGGAGAAGTTTTGAATCACGCCTTCGCACATTAAAAACACAGCGAAGATAATTGAAAGCGGTAGCAACACATAAAGCGTTGAGCGAGTGATATCCACCCAAAAATTGCCAATCGAAGTAGTCGCGCCGCGCGAAGCAAAGCCGCGAATCAACGCGTAAACCACCGCCATACCGGTTGCTGCGGAGAAAAAGTTTTGGCAAGTGAGCGCCAACATTTGGGTGAGATAACTCATGGTGCTCTCACCGGCATAACCCTGCCAGTTGGTATTGGCCACAAAACTCACCGCCGTGTTAAACGCGGAATCCGGGCTGACACTCGCCATGGCTTGCGGGTTGAGCGGCAGCCAGACTTGTAACCGTTGCAGTGCATACACAAAGAGCGCGCCTAAAGTGTTAAACACCAGCAGCGAAATCGCATAGGTTTTCCAGTTCATTGCCTTATCCGCTTTAAAACCGGATAGGCGATAAAACAGGTTTTCTATTTTGTTCATCCAACCCAAGCCGCGAATGGGCCCAGCTTCGCCAACCCTTGCCAAGTAAATACCCAAGGGGTAAGCCAGAGCGAGCAGCATTACTAAAAACACTACCAATAACATGACTGATTGCGTCGTCATTACAAATCCTCCGCGTTAATCAACGCCACTACCAAGTACACGAGTAAACCCGTCGCCACCAGCGCACCTACCACATAAAAAATATTCATTTACGCTCCCCCAAACTGGCGCAACCCACAGCAAATGCGCAGATCAGCAGCAGAAAAATTACAATTGCGGCGATATAGACAATGTCCATTACTAACTCCCCTTACAGGTATTTCATTAACGTCACGGATAGATTTTGTTAACGAATAGCATATTCAAAGGGATATAAAGATTTCGTATAGACTTAGTGGAGCGGTGTAAAGAAGATGTAAAAATTGAAAATCAATAGGCTATGGATTTAATGAGTGCTAATTTTTTGAATTGAGCCAACTATCGTAAACTTGCATCCAGAAATACGTGTGCACGTGAACGGACCAATAGTCGATTGCAAAAATAAAATTAGTGTGAAGGTCTGGTTAGCGGGAATGATTACTTTTAACAGAACTGCAATTTTTGAACAGCCGCTTTGGTCACAAAGATAGTTAAATACGTTTAAAAATATTTCAAGTCAATTACATCGCATTCGGCCAAAAACGGGACTTCAACCTATTGGTTGGCGGGACAAAATCCATGTGAAATTTACCACAGTCGCTTGTTAAACTTTTGCTTTTATAGCTCTAAACCAATTTTATTTCGCTGTAACGCATAAACTTTAAGTTTCCTTCAGAAATGAGCAGGCCTTCACTAACCATGCGCTGAATTCTATATGAGTAAAAAATGTCCGGTATATCAGGGAATCTATTTTCTAACTGTAGCATTGCAGAACCAACAACTCGCGCAACCATTCTAAATTCATGTGACGCGAATGAAAGCAATACAGTGTCAATTTCAGATATTTGAGCTTCAGTTAGTTTTGAGATTTCAACCTCTTCTTCCTCCGTAGGATCAGAATCTGGCGATTCAATTTCATGAACCTCCAACTCTGGCGCAATTTCATAAACCCGCTTACGCGCCTGAAGGATTTCAGCAATTGCCGCACCAAGAATCATAAATGTTTCTTTTGGCTCAGCTATTCCACTAGAAATAACTAAACTAGACGCTTCATCTAGGGCGTCCAAACTTTGATTAAGTAAATCGTGAAGTTTAACAACTTCTTGATTCATGGCATGCACTTCCTGAATTTAACGTTGCGATAAACGGTGGTTTTTAAGTTGCGCTTTTGCCATAAAATGAAGCGAAGCGGAATGGCAAAAGCGCAACTTAAAAACCATCCGTTTGATTGCTTTGTATGATTGATTCCAAGAGTTTTCTTTGAATCTATAAAGCGATAAGGTGAGACCCATACCTGCGCCAACAGGTATTCAGCAAAGTAGCCCGATGAGCGATTGGGACACACGAGTTATCCCGTTAACAAGCATGGGCGCTTTGCTGATTCTACTTTTAACTCGAACAGTCGAATGGGTCTCGAACCCGAATGTAGCAAGGGTGAGTTATGAATACAACTACCGCAGCACACATTAATCGTAGTGAAAGAAACGTAGGAATTGATATCGGTAAAAGCATGTTAGACATGTGCATTTATGAAGTCGATATTTATACGCAATACCCTAATACACCTGAAGGCATTCGCCAGTTACTTAAACAGTTATCGCGCTACAAAGTAACGCGAATTGTGGTGGAAGCAACCGGTGGCTATGAACGCGCGCTCGTTGAAACCTGTGCCGATAAAGAATTACCTCTCATCATCGTACAGCCAATGCAGGTGCGTCAGTTTGCAAAAGCGCAGGGCATTATTGCCAAAACCGACAAACTGGATTCACGTCTAATTGCACAGTTTGGCGCGGTAATGAAGCCAGAGCCAAAACCACTTAATAGTAAAAAGATCCGCTATATCAGGGATTTATTGAGCCGCAAGCGCCAACTCAATGACATGCGAACACAAGAGTTGAATCGTCAACACAAGGTGCCTGCGATTCTTGCTGCAACGCACAAGCGTATGATTAAAGTGCTCGATAAAGAAATCGAGTGGGTAAATAAATTATTAGCCAAAGCAGTTAACGAAGTGACTGAGTGGCAGCGCACCTATGAAATTGTAAGCTCTGCACCTGGTATCGGCGATGGCGTTGCGTTTACGCTGTTAGGCGAATTGCCGGAGCTGGGCAATCTATCGGCGCGAAAAATTGCAGCGCTTTGTGGCTTAGCGCCATTCAATCGAGATAGTGGTGCAATGAAAGGCAGACGAAGAATCCAAGGTGGTCGTGCACCGATACGAACAGTGCTCTATATGGCGATGCTAAGTGCGATTCAATGTAACCCCGTCATCAAACGTTTTTATCAAAAGCTCGTTGCACAGGGTAAGCACAAGAAGGTTGCGCTTACAGCGTGCATGCGAAAAATGATGACCATGTTGAACGCCATGGTGCGAGATAATTGTGAGTGGCAAGCTAACTAAATTTGCGTTTCAGGTATTGATTTTTTACCACAGTCGCTTGTTAGGCATTTTCTATCTGAAGAGTCACTTGGTTGAGAGCACCGCCGGAATACTGGTAATGGATAGAGTATTGGCCGAGTATGAGTTTAACCCAGTCGAGTTCTGTACCAAGGAATTTACCATTACCCTCTTTATAATTTATGTCATTTTTCTTAGCAAAATCTATAGCATTCTCCTTGGTAGGAAAATCTTGTAGGCTTAACTCACCGATGTTTGCTTGAGAATAACCTTCTATTTTCTGAGTAAAAATGAAAATGGTTTTTAAGATTTTATTTTCATCGAAAGAAAACTCCAAACCGAGTTCTGCTATTTTTCCAAAATATCGATCGCTCATACCCTCGTAAAGCCTATCATACATATATATGACTTCTACATCGTAGTCTTCGAAGAACTCGACTAGCTCTTTGGATTTAAGGGATTTATTGAGAAATTCTACGATTTTCATATTTATGCCTAACGAATGTTATGGACTCCCTCTCTTAACGCGCAGCCCTATGCCAGCGTAAAGTGATAGGTGTTACTACACCCACCAGAGGAGCCTTTTTATGAATCTTATAACACTCGGTATTGATTTGGCGAAAACTTCTTTTAGTCTTGTCGGCATGGATAAACACGGCAAAGTGGTTTTGCGCAAAACACTTAAACGAGCACAACTACTACCTTTTATTGCGCAATGCCCGCCCTGCCTCATTGGCATGGAAGCGTGCAGCGGCGCGCACTATTGGGGGCGTGAATTTAATAAACTCGGCCATACCATTGGCATCATGGCCTGCAAGTTTATTGCGTCTTTTCGCAAAGGTGCAAAATGATAACAACGATGAAGAGACCATTTGCGAAGCCGTTGCACGCGCAACTATTTGGTTTGTTCCAATAAAGACTGCGGAGCAGCAAGCGCAGCTTTGTGTGCACCGCGTTCGCCACGGCCGTACGGCGAACGCACAGCGCTTATCAATCAGCTGCGCGGTCTGCGAGCGAATTCGTTATCGTCATGCCCAAAGGGCGCTATCCCGCGCAGCGTGAAATTCCACTGATTCTGGAAGATGGCGGTAACGGTTTGCCGATGCTCGCCCGGTCGCATTTGGTATTGTTGCCAGCATACCCGACCCACTCCTCTTCAAAAATTCCCGCCAGTTTGCCGCTTGGTTAGGGTTAGCGCCAAGGCAATACACCACGGGTGGCAACGTATGTTTAGGACGAATCACCAAACAAGGTGACCGCTACATGCGAATGTGCATGGTGCACGAGCTGTCATCGCCAACCCAAAAGATAAACAAGTGCAAAAGAAAAAGACGGTAATCAGTAAAATGGGTTCTATGTTATTCATTTGCAACAAAACATGAAAGCATCCCACCGAGCCCTGCAATTGTAGTTGTTGAAAATCAGGTCAGACCGGGGAAACCAAAGCCTGTTGAACTCGGAGATCATTAAGATCATCTAACGAATAAGGCAGCTTCCAGCCAATACTCATTATTTCATTATTGTTAATAACTTCATCTCAAAACAAAGCCTTTGAGCATAGATGTTATTATTCAATCTTTGGCTGAAGAACAAGCTTAGCCACTCCTCCCAATAAATGCTCCATAATATTCGTTGCTAAACCTTAGCGTAAGGATAATTCGCCTTTAGACTCAAATTCGAGTTAGATTGATATTGTCTACACGAAATTTTTCTGAGTTGATTTATTTTGTCGCACTTAATTTAATTGCAACTGAAATTTCGCAATTCTGCATAGAGTGCTCACACCTCAAATTAATGTCAAAATTTCAGCTGAAATTTTTAATTTCGTCACCTGCGGTACATAGCGGACATAACCTCCACTGAATGGAATAGCCAACTTTATCGGTAATCATGGAGATGCTTCACATACCGAGATAGGCCGCCAAAATCAGGAAAGGCGGTTTCGCGATGCACACTACATTAAAATAATTTTTCAACTTTACTTACCTTATGGGTGATCCTGTGCAATGCAGAAATCCAAATTTCTCATTATCTATGTCGTAGTTTTATTTATTATTTTTTTAATTTTATTTATCGTGAAATTCACGAAAATATTTTCTCATTGAATAAATATAGATTTACGTGCCGTAATAATTCCCCACAAGCTCGCCCCTCACAGATACCACCATTCAATATTACCTTAGATCCGCCAGACCAATAATTTGCAAATTTAAACATAATTTTTCATAAAAAATAAAACCTTAATTATAAAAAGCTATCACCGACTAAGTGTTTTTTTAACTGCACTTAATTATTTAAATATTGCAGGGTTGCATTAAACAAATTGATGAAGTAGGCTCTCCTAAAAAATCATAACCTGAAAATTTTTTATAAAAATTATTTTTCGAAAAACAGCGAAGTAAAATAGGATATTAGATGACAACAGCCAAATGGATAATATGTGTAATTGCTGCGTCTGTAACAAGCTCTTACGTAACATTTCATTTTAATCAACCTAATCAAAATGAATTAGACATCGCATTAAGTATAGAAAATTACAGCCACCTAAAAGCCACCAATATTAATGCAACAGATCAGCATCAGGAATTAGCTAAAACAAAAAAAACACCTCGTAATATTCACGACAACCACAAGATAAATCCTAACCAAAAAGCACAACTCCCCGCTGATAGGTATGCCGATAATGCGAATCAGGCACAGCCCGCCAGAATTGAAGATCTACAGTTTGCTTATGAGGAAAAACAAAATGAAATTGCCTCATTTCGTGAATTTACTGCAAGAATGGGGGATGGCGCATTAAGTGCTATTAGCAAAAACTACGATTCGGAACCCATTGATCCCGAGTGGGCAAGATCGAAAGAGGATGAATTACTAGCACTCCTAGATGCCAACGAGACACTTCAAAATACAGCCCCGCTCGAACTAAGCTGCAAGTCTCAAAACTGTCGCTTGATATTATCCGCACATGATGAAAACCAAGGTCAATCCTTGTATAGCGCTTTTAGGAATGAAGCCTTACAAGGAAGCAACGAAAACAAGAAACAAGTGATATCTTATTTCAATAATTTGGATCGTGGCGAAATATATATTTATTTATCCAAAAGCACAGTCAGAACGTTACTTAACGGAAAAATGGATTAATTCACGATACAAGATGCTCTGCAAACATAGCAAATCCAGTATTTAAAATTTGATGCTTTAAGGGAGAAGTAGTCGGGACAGCGCTGGCTAACGCTGTCTTTGCACAAGAGTAAATTGTGCCGACAAAGGATATCTGGCCAAAACTAAAATCACCGTTTAAAGGAAAAAACCATGAGAAAATCATCTATTGCTTCATTTGTTGCTGTACTTGGATTACTTGCAGCCTCTAGCCAAGCTCTGGCAGGCGTTAAAGTGGCAGAGTTTGGTGACCCAATATTAGGCAACTCCTACCGCAGCTGCACGTGGACACAAACCTCCAGCACCGGAGGTGGAGGGTATATATCCACGCAATACAATGTTGTATGCCCCGCATCTGGTGGAATACCTGCTATTAATATAACCGCAAGCTCTCTCATTCATAGAGATATTTACAATCCTTATGCCGCAGAAACTTGCACTTTCACCGTACCTTCAGGCTATAGCACGTCTTACGACAACTGCCAGAACTGGAGAATTTATTTAAACTAAGTAATCCCTGAAAAATCTACGATATATTAAAAATCCGGTATCTACAAAATACCGGATTTTTTTCAAAAAATGTCCAGACAACCAAGTCAAGGGGTGATTCTGATATCCAATATACGAACACCTTGACGCCTGTGTATAGCTTGTTACAACACCCGCTCTATGTTTTTAAGGAGTTCAAATCTTTCTTTCAAACCTGCAGTACCACCATTGATAATTTTGGTAATGGTCGCAAAATCCTCAAGGTCATTATCGTCGGTTTTATCATCTGCCAGTGCGTTTAATCCGTGCGATGCCCAAAACCAAGCGGCAGACAAAGCTGCAATTTTTGGAGTAAGCAAATCGTCGGGTTTTTTAATTAAATCAAATCCCAAAACAGTTGACGCAGCAACATAGTTTGAGCGACCTGTAAGCTGAATGAGACCACGCCCTCTATACTTGAATCCATCACCTGACGCTTCGTTACTATTGCCAATTCTATTCGCATAAACCAAATTGGCTAACTTTTCAGGATTGCGCTCATATTTCATTGCAAATGCAAGCGAGGGAAATCTTTTTGGCCAGACCACCATTAAGCGTGCAGCGCTGTAGTTTAAATTTTCTACCAGCGTATTGAATTGACCAGACTCATGACCGGTTTGTGCAAGAAACGATGCAATGCGTGCTTTTGAATTGATCTCAAATTTCACTAACGCAGGGTTTAATGCAGTTACCCAATCTTGCGGGTTTTTACATTTTGGTAAAATAATTTGAAGGGTTTTTACGGTGAGTGGCAACATAAGCTTATCCTTGTAGTCTGTTGTTAGAGATTCCATTCAGCTTTTACCATACTACTTTAGTGATCACAATATGATCACCCAGTTGTGCGAACCATCCTCACTATGGATGAATACATTCAAATAAATAAAAAAACACTTTAGGCGCCAGACAAGTGAATCTCATACTAACTGGCGCCTGTCGCTTTACAAACCTATGGCAAATCAAACACCAAAGCTCTTACCTTTTGATTCAATGCAATCAAATGCAATTCATCAATACTTTCAATAGTTGCACCATCCCCCGGTTTCACAATTTGATCTTCAAACTGCAATTCACCCTCAATAACATGCACGAAATAGTTGCGACTTGTTGATGCAGCTAAACGCACATTACTATTAGCATCCAAGATTAATTGATACAACAAAGCATCCTGTTTAATGACCATGCTGCCGTCTCTGCCATCGGGGCTTGCAACTAAGGTTAAGCCATTATACCGGCCAAAATCTTTTTGTTGATAACCCGGTTTTTGGCCGTACACATTTGGCTGAATCCAAATTTGCAAAAAATGTAACTCATTACTGGCAGATGGATTAAATTCACTGTGGCGAATACCGCTGCCTGCAGACATCAATTGAAATTCACCGGGTGGCAAAATCGCCACATTGCCTTCGCTATCTTTATGCGCAATTTCACCCCGTAAAACATAGCTAATAATTTCCATATCACGATGGCCATGGGTTTGAAAACCAGCATCGGGCGCAACTCGGTCATCGTTAATCACACGCAGCGCAGAAACGCCCATGTGTTTTTCATCGTAATAATTGCCAAACGAAAATGTGTGTTGGCTTTTTAACCAACCGAAGTCGGCGCTACCGCGTTGGTTGCTACGTCTGATACTGATCATATGTCACCTCATTTTTTAGGCAGCGCACTTGGCGCTGCAAATTCAAATACTTATTTGTTAGCGATTAACTTATCAAGGCTGGCACGGCCACCGCCGGAAACAAGCAAAGACACTACACCCGCTAAAAGTGCCAGAGCAAATTCATAACCATTGTTGCTCATAAATAATCCGTTACTGATATGCACCGAGAAAATGGCAACCAGCATGGTTACTGCGAGCACCAATGCAGTTGGGCGTGTTAACAAACCCAAGAGTAAAAACACACCGCCAAAGAATTCTGCTGAACCTGAAAGTGCTGCCATCAACACACCTGGCTCTAGGCCGATGGAAGCCATCCACTGACCAGTGCCTTCCAAACCGTATCCGCCAAACCAGCCGAACAGTTTTTGTGAGCCGTGGGCGGCGAAAATAATGCCTAAAGGCACTCGTAGCGCTAACGGTGAAAAGCTGTTTTGAGTTGCGATGATTTGAGTAAGTTTGCTCATAGTATTGCTCCGATAAATGATATTAAGTTTTGGCTAAGTTCGCGTTGGCGCGCTTTGAACTCAATGTGCGCCTCACTTGTTGATTACTTTAGGCTTGTATTAATAAACAAAAAAGCGGAAGATTTTGAGATAGAAGTTCAATTTTTTTGAATAGTCGATTTAGAGGCTGAATATGCATCACGCCATTACCCTAGAAGCCCTACGAGTGCTGGACGCCATTGATCGCAAGGGCAGCTTTGGCGCAGCCGCAGAAGCTCTGTTCAAGGTGCCATCGGCACTCACATACACAATACAAAAGCTGGAATCAGACCTTGAAATCAGTATTTTTGATCGGTCTAAGCAGCGTGCACAGCTAACAGTGGCAGGCAAGCTATTACTAGAGCAAGGCCGGCAACTCTTGCAGGCCGCCAATGCCATAGAAGAAGCGGTACATCAATTGGAGTCAGGTTGGGAAACACAATTGCGCATTGCCAAAGACACCATTTTGCCCTTGGCTCCCCTACTTCAGCAGATCAACGCCTTTAATCAACTGGATAAACGTGTGGCTATCACCATCAGCGAAGAAGTGCTCGGTGGAACGTGGGACGCCCTAGTGGCCGAACGCTGCGACCTTGCCTTGGGTGCAAGCGGCGATTTACCCAAAAGCTTGCTTGAGTATCGCTTAATGGGCGAGATTGAATTTGTGTTTGCAGTAGCGCGTGAACATCCTCTGTGTTTGCACAAAGGCCCAGTGGATGCCGCAGCTATTCATGCGTTTCCAACTATCGTTGTTGCGGATTCGTCGTTAAATACCCCGGGGCGTTCGTCAGGCCTCTTGGAAAGCCGCCAAACAATTCGCGTCGCCAATGTTAACGCAAAAATTCAAGCGCAAGTAATGGGTGTTGGCGTAGGGTTTGTACCGCGTCATTTAATCAACAACGAATTAGCCAATGGCGATTTAATTGTGCTCGATTGTTTAGTGCCCCGCCCTAATATCCCGTTATACATGGCGTGGCGCAAAGAAAATAAAGGCAAAGCTTTGGCATGGTTTGTTGAAGCCAGCATGAAAAGTAAATGGTTTTAAATTGCGGAATGACTGTCGGCAACTGCAGGAATAGAAGAGGCCATAAAAACTATGTACAAAGCAATTAATATCCAGTTATCTCACTTAATAACCGTGCTCAGTTTTATTAGTGTATGTAGTTGTATGAGCATGACAAGTGCTGCCGATACTGTTTTGCTAACGAATGGTGACCGTATTAGCGGTGAGGTCCAAGAGCTTAATGAAACCTCGCTTACCATCAAAACTGATTACAATCCAAGCATTAACATTAAGCATGATGCGATTAACAGCTTTTCAACTGATCAATATCATCATTGGAGAATTCATCAAACTCAGCATGAAGTAAAAGTCGAGCACTCTACCAAACCCCATCATGTAATAATTAATAATGAACAAGTGCACATAAGCGCATTAATTCTTGCGAATACGCTAACCACAGCCAAGTGGCGAAAATCTGGAAATTTAGAAACATCTATTGAGCTGAAAAATAAAGAAAATAAAAATCGCAAAGTGCATATTAATGGCGATATCAATATTGAATCTGATCAATGGCGTCATACATTAAAAAGTGAAATAAAATACGAGAAAGAAGAAAAAATTCGTACGGAAGATAATGCAGAACTGCGTTATGCCTTAGATTACTTATTTAATGACAAGTGGTTGCTTCGCAGCGAAAGTTTTTATCGGGAAGATAAGCTTGGGGATAACAATAAGTATACATACACTGCGCTAGGCCCCGGTTATCGCCTCTGGGGCGAAGGGCAAGATAAGCTTGACCTTATTGCAACCTACAATCATTTTTGGTTAGCCAATAGGGTATTCACAATTGAATTAAATGCTTGGGCAGCAGCGCTTGATTACAAACAAATGTGGCTAGGCGGAAAAGTCGAAACCTTTTCTGATGCACAAATCGCCTTCCCTGATTTGCAAGGCTTAGATCGCATTACCAATATCAATGTTGGGCTCCGTTATCTCTTAACCCAACGAGTTCATCTTTCACTAAAGTATGAGTTTGATGAAACCAAATCATTGCTAGGGTCAGACAGAGAAACTAGCACCATCCTTGGCGCTGGCGTTAATTTTTAAGCTACTTATTCTCATAGCGATTTAAATCAAGAATACCCGCATCAACAGGTTGTGCGTTGCGATAATCCGCCATCAATGAATCGCTAACCAACCAAAAATTGGGACTTGTTCTGCGCACACTAAAACGCTCCACCAAACGAACATAATCGGCTTCACTGCGTAAGCTTGTTATTTGACGGGTAAATTCTGCTAGCTCTGTACGCTTAATATGATAAAAAGCATTCGGATAAGCAGTTGCAAAACCCGGCACCACATCAAGACTATTCTCCTGAGGCACCAGAGTTTTTTCTTCAGTGAGTAAATGTGTGAGATTAAGATGCCTAGTGTTACGCAGCAGCGAAAAGTTGAGCGCTGGTTTCTCTGGCAATTCAAGGCGTAGAAAACTTGCTTCGGGCATCCAGCTCAACACGGCTCCCTGCACGCGGCCTAAAGATTGAAGATCACTCAGAAGGTCTTTGTCAGCGATAGCCGCAGTGAGATCATACTCGCGACTTCGCGATAAACCAGTATGTTCATCAAGTAGGCTCATTAATTCGTGTTCAGGGCGATCATTTCCTTTAAAAGGAATATCCGTTTCGCGATTAAAATGTGCATACTTTCCATAAACGAGATCTTTTATATTCTCATCCACATCGCGGTACCAATAATCACGAACACTAATACGGCTGGCTTGCGGTAACAAACTAATAAAATTGAACTCCCCTTCCCTGCGTAAATAATTCATGTAAAGCCGCGTATTTACCTGATGGCCAATATTGCCAAATACATCATAGCCAGCCGCAAGTAAATAATGAATGCGCTCCAGCAGCGAGTAATTTATTACCCATGCAGTTTTAGGTTTTTCGCCTACCAACCCTTTCAACACAGTAGCGTTGTCAAAATGTCGATAAATAGTCAAGGCTGCATTTGGGTTGCCTTCCCCACCCCAAACCAAGTTCAGATTCACAGAGCCCGGCTTAGTAAAACGTTGCTCCAGATAGTTTGATTTGGCTGCAAGAAATTTTCTTTCCTGATGTGAGTAATGTAACCAAGGTGTTACCACTAAGGAATTACTTTCATGCTCAGCAGGCAATGTTAATAAATCGCTAGAAGTACCGAGGTAATCGCCGTAAATATTATCGTTAAACTCAGGGTTACGAAAGAAAACCCAAAAATGATCATTAACCACATTGAGCGCAGTTTGCCCTCGGCAAACTGGGCCTTTTATGAAACCCATAATACTGAACTCAGCTTCATCTAACATAAACTGATAACGCGACTTAACAGGAAGTTGCTCGAATACTTTGAAAGGGTTAGCGGCAAGTTCAGGTTGATAAGTTGGCAAATGATTAACGCTATAGTTCGGCATAAAAAACAGTTCTTGCCAACGTGCCATACGTTTTTCACTCAACACATAAGGCATATGGGATTTAGCGACTATGCTCTCAGTCACTGGGCGCAAGCGATAATAAAAAGTAGCAACACCGGGATCTTCGAAGGGGCGGCGGCTAGCAATTTCTTTGATAGCTTGACCGGGAGGCGCAATGGAGCGAACCATACGAAAATATTGCAGAGAAGCTTCACCCTCAAAATACAAATGCCCAAGAAATAAATGCTCATAAATATAACGGCTAACCAAACGCTCACGCAGAGAAGTACCGTTAAAGAAAGCTTCCCAGCGTTGAACTTGTTCTTCCGTACTTTTAGCAAGCGGCGCCACATCATCGCGAGGCGCACCTTGCTGCAACCAGCGCTGGATAATGTCGTTTTCGTTTGTACTAATCGCAGGAAAACCAAACGGCATTCCCATAAGTGGATTGTTGCGTTCGTAATCGCTGTATTCAAAAATGGTCGGGCATTGATTGGTTCGATCCAGCGAAAAATCTAGCGAAGCAGGTGCAGGTTTGTTGGCAACTAATGGATGACGTGTTTTTAAATCCAATGACCGCGCCAACAAACTCGCTTGTTGTTCAGCTTTGGAACGATCAGAAAATTCATTCAGTATCGGGAAAAAGCCTTTCTCACGCCATTCCGAAGGTTTGTCTGCATCAATAAATAAACGCGTCAGTGGCGCTTCAAGCAGACGAGTACCATCGTAAACAGGCGCTTTACTAGAACCGCGAGTTATACCTTCATAAGACCCCAATTTTAATTGGCAAGCCGCGTCATAGCATGAATGACACACAACACAACGCTGCTCCAAAATTGGACGTACTTCATGTTGGTAGGAAACTGCTGCCGGGATTGCGCGAGGTTGATCAAAACGAGTCGGCTCTTGTGTGCCAAAGAAAGCAACCAAATTTTCACGCGCCAGAGTAGCGCAACCCGCTAAAAATACGATCAATGCGAAAATGAAATATTTCTTAAACATGAGCCAAAACCTTGTGTCTTTCCTTTAAGAGTCAATAAATTGAAGTCCAAATAGCGCTACAACACAAGTTTTTTGAAATATTCCGACTTTAAAACTTACAACTTCCGCACCACATATTTACTACTTGCCATTACCACCAAAAGAGCGCAACCCAAGAGTGCAAATGAAACATGTAAGCTTGAAAGATGCGCCACAAAACCAATAAGCGCAGGCCCTGCAAGAATTCCTGCGTAGCCGATGGTAGTGACTGCACTTATTGCTAAGCCCGCAGACATATCATGTTGATTGCCTGCTGCGGTAAATAGCACGGGTACAATATTGGAAGCACCTAAACCTATAAGCACAAAACCTAAGAGCGTAATGACTGGCGATAAATCCAATACGGTTGTAAAAAAACCTATTGCAGCAAATAAACCACCCAAAAAGAGCACACGTTGCCCGCCCCAACGTTGAACGATACGATCTCCCGTTAATCGCCCAGCCGTCATAGCAACAGCAAAGGCAGCATAACCAAGGCCGCCGTGATTAGTTGCTAACCCACCATTGGTCAATAACACCGCACTCCAATCAAGAATTGCGCCCTCTGCCAAAAACACAATAAAACACAGCACACCAATCAGAATGACCACTCCGCGAGGCATTACAAATAATGAAGCATTGCGCTCCGCCGCATTGGGCATGCGCAGCAAATGTGGGCTTGCGATATACAAAACAACCGCAATCAATACCGCAATAATTACGCAGGCTAACAATGTGCCCATACCCGCCCATAAGAGTAATGCCATGCCACCCGCACCCACAAAACCGCCCACACTAAAGAGGGCGTGAAAACCAGACATGAGTGTGCGTCCTTCATTTTTTTCAACTATGACCGCTTGAATATTCATGGCAACATCCAAGGTGCCAATCGCAGCGCCAAATAAAAATAAACTAACCGCAAGCACCCATGGGCTAGGCGAAAATGCAAGTAAAGGCAGAATCAAACAGGTTAAGAAACCGGACAATAAAATCACACTACGGCAACCAAAACGTGAAGCGAGAACACCGGTAATAGGCATAGCCGTTATGGAACCCACCCCTAAGCACAATAATAAAAGCCCAAGTTGCGCTTCATCCAACCCCATCCGTGTTTTGGCATAAGGAACAAGCGGAGCCCAAGCAGACATAAGTGTGCCTGCAGCTAAAAAAGCCAAACGAGTGGATAGGCGTTGGTTAAAACCCGTGGTCGTCATAGAAATCTCGTGAGTTAATGTGAGGCGGCAGCTATGAGCAGTGCGATAGCTGCAACTGAACGCATTGATGTAATGCGTGTGGGCATAGCTGCGGATTATAAAATAATGCATTCACATTAACATGAAAGACAAACAAGGTAATTATTTGTAAGCATGCACAAATAACAGCCAAAAGGTTGTTTTTATCGACGCCGAAACAAAGGCCTTGGCTCAATAGCAGAGCGACCATAGAGCACACTAATGCCCGACAAGCCCTTGAGTGCATCAGTTGCAGATTTATCCTCACGAATAGCAAAGCTGTTAAAACCACACTGACGCATATGACTCAATTGATCGCGCAATACATCGCCCACGGCTCTTAATTCACCGCTCCAATCCAGTCGCGTTTTTAACAGGTAAGCTTGGGTATAAGCCCTGCCATCGCGAAAGCTAGGAAATTGCAATGCAATTAAAGGCAGCACATTTAACCAAGGTTTCAGCAATTCTTCATCATCATCTGGCGCAAGCCAAACACCATTTAATGAAACCTCATGCCCCTGCGATACTTCTGTTGTTCGCATTGACTCCCAGAGTTTTAATGGCAGTATTAAATTTTCTGTTGCTTTGTATTGCGTTAATTCTGCTTCGCTGTTGATAAAAGCCCAGGGATCGCCTTCCAGAATTTTGGCTGAGCCTCCGTCAAGCGTAATGATTTTTTTCATAGCACGACCTCATGAGTATTTTGATAGAGCTTATCCTTAAACGGATCTAGGCCAATACGATGAACCACCTCGAAAAATGACTCATCTACTTCGCGATAATCTCTATAGGTATGAATAATTTTTTCGATGACACTCGGCATAGCATCCGCTGAAAATGATGGGCCAATCACTTTACCCAATACACTTTCATTACCCTGACTGCCACCTATAGTGACCTGATAAAATTCAGTGCCATTTTTATCCACACCTAAAATCCCTATGTTGCCAATATGGTGATGGCCGCAGGCATTCATGCAACCAGAAATATTCAAACTGATATCGCCAAGATCATGTAGGTAATCCAAATCATCAAAACGCTGCTGAATAGCGTGGGCAATAGAAATCGATTTTGCATTGGCGAGCGAACAATAATCGCCGCCGGGGCAAGCAATAATATCCGTGAGTAGTCCAGCATTCGGAGTTGCCAGCCCTACCCGTTTGAGTTGTTGCCATAAATCAAACAAATCTGATTTACGTACATCTGGCAAGACCACATTCTGTTCGTGAGCTATACGGATTTCTCCAAAGCTGAATGTATCAGCAAGGTTAGCAATCTCATCCATTTGCAACGCGGTAACATCGCCGGGCGGCATGCTAATACCGGGTTTAGTGGAGATAATAACGGCGGCGTAGCCAGCAACCTTATGCGGAAATAAATTGCGCAATGCCCAGCGCGCGAACTCGCTATTGGCGTAAAGGTGTGAGTTGTAATCCAAATCCTGCCCATTCAAAACCTCGTATGCAGGAGGCTTAAATGTTTGGGCGATGCGCATATACTCTTGCTCCGTTAATTCTGCAGGGCTTGAGTTTATTTCCAACCACTCGCGCTCAACCTCTTCAGAGAAAGTTTCAATACCTAAGGCTTTCACTAAAATTTTAATGCGCGCTTTGTATTTATTGTCACGGCGACCATGGCGATTGTAAACGCGCAATATAGCTTCCACATAAGACAACATATGGCGCCAAGGTAAATCCTCTTTAATAGGCAAGCCGATGATAGGTGTTCTACCCAAGCCACCACCAACGAATACCCGCAATAAAATTTCACCTTGTTCGTTTGCGTAAAGATGCAAACCAATATCGTGAACTTTAATGGCAGCGCGGTCTTGCGTCGCAGAAGAAATCGCAATTTTAAATTTTCGCGGTAAAAATAAAAATTCAGGGTTAAAGGTAGACCACTGCCGCAAGATTTCTGCAAGCGGCCTTGGGTCAATAATTTCATCGGCCGCCACACCGGCAAAAGCTTCAGTGGTGACATTGCGAACACAATTACCAGAGGTTTGAATTGCATGCATATGTACATCGGCCAAGCGCTCTAGAATATCCGGCGCTTGCTCTAGCTGAATCCAATTGAATTGAATATTTTGGCGGGTGGTGAAATGGCCGTAGCCTTTATCGTAATCGCGCGCAATATCGGCCAAAGTACGCAATTGCGTGCTCGATAAAACGCCGTAGGGAATCGCAACGCGCAACATGTACGCATGCTTTTGCAGATACAAACCATTTTGTAGCCGCAGCGGTAAAAACTCTTCTTCACTCAACTCATCACTCAAGCGCCGCGCTACCTGATCGCGAAATTGCGCAACACGCTCTCTAACTAGGGCATCGTCATAATCATCGTAAATATACATAGCGGTTTACACCCTTGATCGGTTTAAAAGTCAGACAATCAAGGTACAAGTAGGACTGTGCACATAACAGATGCAGATTCCGCAAATAAATAGGGATCAGATGATTTTTATAGAATTAACGAAATTGTTCTGCCTGCAATATAATTAGAGTAAAACTCAGCAATAGAGAGCATTTTGACTGATCAGATTGATTAAAAATTGCGATTTCCTCAATCTGATCTTATGTTTTATACAATATCTGAATCTGTTATCAGTACAGCACAGAAGCCATAGTGAGCCTGTAATTTCAAATGCATGGGTTCAACTGAGTGGTAAGTCTATGAGTGAACGAATTTCTGCCTATAACGTCCCGGTTTCGGCCCAAACCGCCAAAAAAAACCAAGATGCGCAAAAACCCACACCATCGCAATTAGGCGGCACCATTTACACACGCAGTTTCGTGGGTATATTCCGGCGCTTACGCATCAACATTGCAGGTGCTTTAGCTCTCCTATTTTTCGGAACCGCGTGGATAAACTGGAACGGCCACCAAGCAGTCTTGTGGGATTTAAGTGAACGTAAGTTTTACGTGTTCGGCGCAACCTTTTGGCCGCAGGATTTTTCATTGCTCGCCTTCGCCATGATAATAGCCGCATTTTTATTGCTTGCCGTTACGGTGTTTATGGGTCGCGTGTGGTGCGGCTATGCCTGCCCGCAAAGCACTTGGACATGGGCATATATGTGGATGGAAAAAATCACCGAAGGCGATAGTTACCAACGCGTAAAATTGGACGCAGCACCTTGGTCTACCAATAAGCTTATCCGAAAGTTTTCTAAACACGCGTTATGGTCACTGGCGGCCTTGGCAACGGGTATCGCCTTTATGGGATATTTCATACCAGTACGCCAACTTGTAGTTGATTTATTCAGCGCACAACTTGAAATTGATTATCTTTTTTGGGTCTTATTTACGGCAACCTGCACCTATCTCAATGCTGGCTGGGTGCGTGAAAAAGTCTGCACCCATATGTGCCCCTATGCGCGCTTTCAAAGTGTGATGTTTGATAAAGATACACTCATAGTCGCTTACGATGCTGCGCGCGGAGATAACCGTGGCTCACGCAAAAAAGAGGACGATTACAAAGCCCAAGGTTTAGGCGATTGCATTGATTGTTATATGTGTGTGCAGGTTTGCCCAATAGGCATTGATATTCGCGATGGCCTACAAATGGATTGCATCGGCTGCGCTGCTTGTGTAGACGCATGTGATTCTATTATGGATAAAATGGGCTATGCTCAGGGCTTAATCAGTTACACCTCTGAACATGAATTGGCGGGCGAAAAGCGTGTGACATGGCGGCCTGCGCTCATTGGCTATCTCCTTGCTATAGCGGTAATTATTGCAGCGCTTGTGTTCAGTTTGCAGGAACGCGAACAAATGAGCATGAGTATTTACAGAGACAGAAGCCTTTATCATTCAAATTCTGCGGGTGAAATTGTGAATGTGTATCGCTTAAAAATCACCAACAAAACTCAGGCCGCGCACAGCTACCAAGTGATTATTGACGATAGCGATATTTTATATATGCCAAAACGCTACCAAGTAAAGCTTGAAGCAGGTGAGCGTTTCGATCTGCCAGTGACTTTAGCGCTCAAGAGAAATTCTGTAACAGCAAAGTCTGAAGGTTTTATCAATTTTAACTTCAAAATGGTTAATCTGGATGAGCCCAATGAAAGCATATTGCAAGCCGCTACCTTTATTCACCCGCGTCGCTAATCTGAGCACTTAGATATAAAAGTATGAAACTATACGAACAGTTTGCCGAAGAAATTGCTGAGCTTATTCGCACTGGCGCGCTCAACCCGGGTGAAAAAATTCCCTCAGTGCGAACTGCCAGCCGCACGCACGAAATAAGCGCTGCAACGGTTTTTCAAGCTTATTATTTACTGGAACGGCGCGGTCTTATTGAAGCCCGCGCGCGCTCTGGCTACATTGTTCGTGCCAATGCCAAAGGTATGCTTGCTGAACCACAATTTGCAGATTTGGCTCACCCACATCAAGAAACTACTGCAACCGATGTGGATGTGAGTGAATTAGTATTTTCTGTTTTGAATTCCATTAAAGACCCCACCACAATTCCTTTAGGTTCAGCCTTTCCCAGCCCAGATTTATTTCCGTTGCAACGTTTGGCGCGCTCCATGACCAAAAGCCTGCGCGAAATGCCAGCCCATGCGGTAGTAGCCGATATGACGGCAGGAAACGCCAATTTACGCCGCCAAATTACTTTGCGTGCTATGGCAATTGGCAATAAATTTCCTGCCGATGAACTAGTGATCACCAATGGCGCATTAGAAGCCTTAAATTTGTGTTTGCAAACCGTCACCAGCCCCGGCGATTTGGTCGCTATCGAATCGCCCGCGTTTTACGCCAAGCTGCAAGTGTTAGAGCGATTAAAATTAAAAGCCGTTGAAATCCCTGTGCACCCACGCGATGGTATTGATTTGGATATTCTGGCCGATAGCCTTGCACGCTTACCCATAAAAGCCTGCTGGGTAATGAGCAGCTTTCAAAATCCGCTTGGCGCGAGCATGAGCGATGAAAAGAAACAAAAGCTTTGCGAATTAATTGCGCAGTATCAATTACCCACCATTGAAGATGATGTGTATGCAGAATTATATTTTGGCATTCACCAGCCCAAACCTTTGAAAAGTTTTGATCAGCAACATTTAGTGATGTATTGCAGCTCATTTTCAAAAAGCCTAGCGCCGGGTTATCGCGTAGGCTGGGTTGCGGGTGGAAAATTTGCAGAGCAAATTAATCGGTTGCAATTAATGACAACTATTTCCCCCTCAGTTCCAGCGCAAGCAGCAATTGCAGATTATTTGCAGCATGGGGGTTTTGATCGCCACCTGCGCAAATTGCGCGAAGCGCTGGAATCACAGCAGCAAAAAATGTTGGTCGCCATTGAACGTTATTTCCCACAAGGTACAAGAGTTACCCAACCTAAAGGCGGGTATTTTTTGTGGGTTGAATTACCACCACAAGTGGATTCGCTGCAATTATTTAAGCTCGCACTGGCGCAAGGCATCAGCATTGCGCCCGGCCCAATTTTTTCAGCCAGCCAACGCTTTAGAAATTGTATTCGTATTAATTATGGCAATGTGTGGAACGCAAAAATAGAAGAGGCCGTTAGCGTATTGGGGAAATTAATCGCCTCGTTTCTTTGAAAACGGTTGCCTTTAAAAACAGTTGTCTTTAAAAACGGCTGTTCTTATTACTTTATAGAAAACCTAGTCCGCTCAATAAACAACCTTTTTATTAACACTCGCCAGCATTAAGATTCGGCCTGAGTACATTTGTCATCTCGCTGTTTAACTTTGTTAAGTCAGCTTCCTTTCCTGCGGTGCCTGTGGGATTATCTGCCGCTTAGCAGCGCGATAAGTCTAAGTAAGAGGTGCCTGTCTATGTCCAACCATTTTTACCACCTGCTCGCCACTTGGTTGCCGCTGAAAGATGAGGCCAACTGGGTATTGGGCGCAGTAATTAATACACGCGGTTCGGTTTATCGCAAAACCGGCGCACTTATGTTGTTGAGCGATGCAGGTCACCAGTTAGGTTTGTTGAGCGGCGGCTGCATTGAGTCAGATTTACTCTTACAAGCCCGCAAAGTAATAGCACTGGGTAAATCACGCCAAGTGGTTTACGACGCCAGTGACGACAGCAATATCGCGTGGCGGCTAGGTATAGGCTGCGGCGGTGCCGCTGAAATATTGTTGCACCCCTGCAACGCGCAAAATCAATTTCTTCATCTACCCGCTATTTTTTCTTGCTTGCAACAGCAGCAGGCGTGCAATCTGCATTTACACATTGAAACGGCGCAGGCGAGTTTTACCGCTTGCCCGCGCGTATTTGAACAGCGCCAACACGGCAGCCTGCAACACATAAATGGCAAGCAACTTCTTTCAACGTTAATTAATCCCCTGCCGCATTTATTGGTGTTAGGGAATGGTGTGGATGTTATTCCGCTCTGCCAACTGGCCCTGGTACTCGGCTGGCGCGTTACACTTGCAGATCAACGCTTAACCGCGCACAAACGCGAAAACTTCCCCGCAGGGATTACCACACTTAATCTTTCTACCGCTGAATTAGAGAATGAATTATTGCAACAAGTGGATGGCGTAGTGATAGCGCACCACAATGTTCGATTAGATGCCGCCGCCATAGCAGCACTACAAGAAAAAGAAATGCGAAACCCCTATATAGGATTACTCGGCCCCGCAAAACGCAAAGCCGACGTGCTCGCCTGCGCAGGTTTAGATGAAGCGCAATTGCGCTACCCCATCGCAGGGCCTATGGGTTTAGCCTTGGGGGGAGATTTGCCGGAGAGCATCGCCTTATCGGTATTAGCGGAATGCCACGCAAAAATATTTGGCAGTAGCGCACTGCCTTTAAGTGCCATGCCGTTAAGTGGCATGTTTGCGAATCAAGAATTTTCAAATCAAGAAACGGCAATGAAATTTCCACGCAATGCAGTCGTTGCATTATGACGCTTGACTTATTAAATCTTGATTCTCTAACTCTTGATATTTTAATACTGGCCGCAGGCAGCGCCAGCCGTTTTGGTGGCTGCAAATTATTGGCAGATTGGCAAGGCCAACCCTTAATCACTGCAAGTTTTAACGCTGCGCGCGCACTTAAACCTGAAAAAATTATTATTGTGGCCGGCGCTTTCTATTCACAGTTAAAAGAAGCGCAACTAAATCTGAATGACGTTGAACTTCTAGAGTTTCGCGATTGGCAATTAGGTATTGGGCATTCGCTAGCATTCGGTGTAAGTCAAATGCCCAGTGATAATCCTGTATTGATTTTATTGGGCGATCAACCGCTTATAACCGCGCAGGACTTACAAAATTTATATAGCGCTTGGCGTGAACAACCTACGCAAATCGCCTGCGCAAGTTTTGCTAACACACTCGGAGTCCCCGCAATTTTTCCGGCGCGACTCAAAACTGAATTACTTAAGTGTACGGGTGATCGCGGTGCAAAAATATTGCTGACACGCTACGCAGATGAACTTATTAGAGTACCCATTCCCACCGCTGAATTTGATGTAGATACACAAACTGATCTTGATACATTGCTGTTAAAAAATATTGCTAGCTAACTGAATACGTTAAAGGAGTTTCCCCATGATTTCGCTCACGATTAATGGCAAAGCCCACCAGCTGAATATAGACCCGGATACTCCTTTGCTCTGGGCACTGCGCGATGAATTAAAAATGACGGGCACTAAACTCGGTTGTGGTATGGCGCTGTGCGGTGCCTGTACTGTACATATGAATGGCAGCCCCGTGCGCTCGTGCAGCTTGCCCATATCTGCCGCGAGCGGCGCAAACATTCAAACCATTGAAGGTATTAATTCACCAGCCTTTGAAGCCGTGCAGCAAGCGTGGCGAAAATTGGATGTGGTGCAATGCGGTTACTGCCAATCCGGGCAAATAATGTCGGCCACAGCATTGCTGCAAACCAATAAAAAACCCACAGATGCAGATATTGATGCAGCCATGGCAGGCAACCTCTGCCGTTGCGCAACCTATCAACGCATTCGCAACGCCATTCATCAGGCGGCGGATAGTTTAGGAGGTAAAGCCAAATGAATTTCCTAAATAAATTTTCACCACAATCAGTACAACACGAAGATTCATCCACCCTTTCGCGCCGCACCTTTTTGCAGGCGATAGGTGTTGGCGGCGGTTTATTAATTGGTAGCGGTTTTATTGCAGGCAGCGCACCCGCTTTTGCCGCAAACACGCATTCGTCTACAACAAGTGCCACAGGTACAACACCAAGCTTTAATGCATTTTTAAAAATTACTGCCGATAGCAAAGTGACTATTACGGTTAAACATTTGGATATGGGCCAAGGTGTCAGTACCGGTTTAACGTCTTTAGTGGCAGAAGAGTTGGATGCAAGTTGGGAGCAAATGGAATGGGAATTTGCGCCCGCCGATGCCACCAAATACAACAATTTATTTTGGGGTCCAAGCCAAGGTACTGGCGGTTCATCATCTATCGCCAACTCTTATACGCAATTGCGGCAAGCCGGTGCCGCCGCACGCGCCATGTTAGTCGCAGCTGCTGCCGCCGAATGGAAGGTACCAGCCGCAGAAATTCGCGTGAGCAAAGGCGTTATTTCCCACGGTAACCGCACCAGCAATTTTGGCGCGCTCGCGGCTAAAGCATCGCTCTTAGCTGCACCACAACAACCCGCATTAAAAGACCCGAAAGATTTTCAATTTATTGGCAAAAGTATTCCGCGCAAAGACAGCGCAGAAAAAACCAGCGGCCAAGCAATTTATACGCAAGATATTCAATTGCCCGGCATGCTCACGGCGCTGGTCGCTTACCCACCACAGTTATTCGGCAAAGTTAAAAAGCTGGATGCCACTAAAGCCAAAGCATCACCTGGGGTTATCTCCGTGGTGGAATTTCCGCGCGGTGTTGCAGTAGTCGCAGAAAACTTTTGGGCAGCGCAGAAAGCACGAAAATTATTGCAAATAGAATGGGATTTATCCGCTTGCGAAACACGCAGTAGCGATCAACTGTTTAAAGCCTGCCACGAAGCCGCCAGCAAAACCGGCAACATCGTAAAAAATACTGGCGATGCAGCTGCAACTCTCGCCAGCGCCAAAAAAGTGATTACCGCTGAATATGAAATACCCTATATAACCCACGCGGCAATTGAGCCAATTAATTGTGTGGTGAAAGTCGAAAAAAATAATTGCGAACTTTGGTACGCCTGCCAAATGCCAACGGTAGATCAACAACAAGTTGCAGCCGCCACTGGCGTTAAACCTGAGCAAGTAAAAATTAATACGGTATATGCGGGCGGCAGCTTTGGTCGCCGTGCTTGCCCAAGTGATTACGTGGTGGATGCCGCGAATATTGCCAAACAAGTACCGGGGCGCGCCGTAAAAATGGTGTGGACGCGCGAAGATGAAATTCTCAATGGTCGCTATAGACCTATGGCCGTTCATCACATTCGCGGTACAGTCTCTGCGGATGGAAAATTAACCGCGTGGCAACATCACGCGGTAGCACAATCCATTTTACGCGGCACACCTTTTGAAGCAATGGTTCAAGGGCCAGTAGATAGCACAGTCGCGGAAGGCATTGAGGATATGAATTACGCGATTCCCAATTTGCATGTAGCAGCAACGGAAATTCCTATTAAAGTTTCCACACTTTGGTGGCGTTCTGTTGGCCACTCCGGCAATGCGTTTGTAGTAGAAACCTTTATTGATCAACTAGCCAAAGCCGCAAAACAAGACCCGGTAATTTTTCGCCGCGAATTGCTTGCGAAAGAAGCGCGCGCCTTAGGCGTATTAAATCTCGTTGCGGAAAAAAGTGACTGGAGCAAACCCTTACCCAAAGGTGTAACGCGCGGCATTGCCGTGCATAAATCCTTTGGAACTTGGGTGGCACAAGTCGCTGAAGTCCGCGTAAAAGACGATGGTAGCTTTCGCGTTGAGCGCGTGGTATGCGCCGTAGATTGCGGTGTTGCAGTAAACCCGGATGTGATTCGCGCGCAAATGGAAGGCGGTATTGGCATGGGCTTAAGCGCCGCATTAGGTGAAGCGATCACTTTAAAAAATGGCGTAGTGGAACAAACCAATTACCATACCTACTCTTTAATGCGAATCGACTCAATGCCAAAAGTAGAAGTGCATATTGTACCTTCTGCCGAAGCGCCCTCTGGTGTCGGTGAGCCCGGTTTGCCTCCTATCGCGGGCGCAGTGGCAAACGCATTGTTTGCAGCGACGGGAAAACCAATTACGCGCTTGCCCTTAGCGGCGAAAGTTTAAAAGATTGCAACATAAAAATAAAAAACGTCGCTGATAAAAACCAGCGGCGTTTTTGTTTGACGCAGAAGTTATTTAATCAGTATTTTCTCCCAGCAACTTAATAATCTGACTCTCAACAATTGAATCTTTAGATCTGTCAAATTTTAGTAATTCCCGAATCAACATAAGGAGCGCTTTTAAATCTGCTTCATTTGTTAATTTATCATCGGCTTCTGCACTAAACCGAGACCGAAAGTCAGCAATCTTACTTTTAATTGATTGTAATACTTGATAGCAGCTATAGCATAAAACACGTTTTTGCCAAATGTAGTTTTTCTCTACTTCAAAGCTAAATTTTTGTTGCTCACCCGCAAATATAGCAATCGAAGTGCAGCGAATACATATATATTCAATATCCTCATAGAATTCTTCATGCAGATTAGCGTCATAATTAAAAGAATTTTTACTCTTTTCCGACCACTGCGCTTTATCCATTTTTATTTTCATTAAAAATCCTGCTGATGGGCTTACTCAACTATTATTCTTCAAGACTTACATACAATGAATTAAATTTAGCTTTCCTAACATCGTAAACAACATTGAAAAAACAACTACCCCCATGCTTTACATGAAAGAAATTTTCTCTTAACTCTTCAGAAGTTGGACCATCAAACCACGGTTGCGATTTGTTTTTCCGTACAGGCCGGCAAAGCGCATTAATGTAAATTGAAGACTTGTTGATATATTTGTACTGAAACCTATAGGTTTCTTTTGGTTCAAATTTAGCCTTACTTTCTTTCTCCAAATACTTCCAAAGATTAATTTCTAACTGTTCAGCCTCTAAAAGCTTAGGTTGCTCACCAAAGGGTATCCATTCATTTGAATAACATTGCTGAGACAGCAAAATTATGACGCTGGCGATGGCATATTTTTTCATAATCATGTGTAACTCCGAACTGAGCAGCAGTTATTAAGTTATGAGTATTAATTTTTACCGCAATGGCTCACCCTGAACACGCAGCAGTCGAAGGGTTTTATAGCCACACGAACTCAAGCTATGAGCAGACACTTCGACTGCTTCGCGTTCAGTATGAACGGTCTAGCCGCGCTACCATTTGGCCCAAAGACGGCCAACGACATTTTCAGCGTGAACCATTCCCCATACTCTACTATCCGCAGAATTATCACGATTATCACCCATTACAAAATATTGATCACTGGGCACAACCCATTTTCCCGCTCTTAATTTACTTTGCGCATTGAGATATTTTACTGTGAATACATGTTCGCCCATTATTTCTCTTGCCACTACACCTGTTAGGAATTCCGTTTTCACTGGAGCGCCGTTAATAGTAAGTTGCTTGTTATTAAACTCCACTGTATCACCCGGTATTCCGATAACTCGCTCTAAAAAAGGGCTCGGTGTATGAGGTGGAATGACCACAGCAATTTCACCACGCGCAAGAGGAGTTCTTTTTTCTATATCAAGATTCATAAGGTTAATACCATATGCACCATATGATCCATAACCCCATTTTTTAACCAAAATATAATCGCCCACTTCTACTGAAGGCGACATGGAAGCAGAGGGAATTGAATAAGGCTCGGCAATAAATGCTCTGGTTACAAATATTAATGAGAAAAAAGTTATAGGTATTAATAAAGCACCCCACCAATAGTTATACCATTTACGGCCAGCGGCGAAGTCAATCGTTTTTGCAACATTGAAGGCATGCACTGCCGCAATAATAGCTATAAGCAATCCTATGAAGGGAACAGTCTTAGCAGAGGCAAGATAGGCATTAGCGAAATAAGCAAGGATCAATAGGAAAACATAGGCTATTGCAATCCGAAATCGCCCAAGATAGATAAATGCACAGGGCGCACTAAAAAAACCTAAAACACCTGCAAACCATTTATTGGCCATATATATATTCCTTATTCTATTAATTCTCGGAGATGAACATTCTTTATTATTGGAATCACAAGAAGGAAACCTAATAACAATTAGGGCAAAAATCACCACAAGTCTTTCTTAAAATCCAGCCTGAAATATTCCTTTTCGTAAGCCCGTCCTTGCGAATCATAGTAAAGAGCAGAAACAGCATAAGGTTGATCCTGCAAAGGCAGGTAAGAAAGTTTTTTTGCCAGAGAAATCATTTCAGGGCTTTCAGAAGGATCGATACTCACGTATATCTGTGAATAACCGTATTGCTTGGCAAGCGTTTCTCTTGCTTGAATTAATGCAGTAGCAACGCCCTTTCTTCGGTATCCTTCAACAACATATAAATCACTTAGCTTTGGTAAATGTGACTTCTTTTTTCCGGTTTTGGTAATATCCAGATACACAAGACCAAATCCAACTATCGCTTCTTCTATTTCTGCCACTAAGAAATGCGCTTTTTCGCCGTCGCACTCATCCAAATATCCGGCAAATAATTTCTCATTGTTTCGCGCCTTACATAACTGTTCCATGTCTTCTATTTTTGCTTGTCTTATTTTTATTTCTCTTTCTTTTTTCATTCAGCATACTCCTTGGTACTACCCATAGAATTAGAACTTAAAACTGTCCTGCCAAAGATTTTAAGATGCTTTAGCAATTTTTTACGTATTATTCCTCAAGATTTACAGAAAGTGAGTGAAATTTAGCTTTCCTAACATCGTAAACAACATTGAAAAAACAGCTAGCCCCATACTTTACATGAAAGAAATTTTCTCTTAATTCTTCAGAAGTTGGGCCATCATACTACGGTTGCGATTTGTTTTTCCGTACGGGCCGGCAAAGCGCATTGATATAAATTGAAGACTTGTTGATATATTTGTACTGAAACCTATAGGTTTCTTTTGATTCAAATTTAGCTTTACTTTCTTTCTCCAAATACTTCCAAAGACTCTTCTCTAACTGGCTAGCCTCCAAAAGCTTAGGTTGCTCACCAAATGGTATCCATTCATTTGAATAGCATTGCTGAGACAGCAAAATCATGAGGCTGGCGATAGTAAGTTTTTTCATAATCATATGTACCCCCTAAACGAGTAAAAGTTTTTAAGGTGTATTTTTGTGGGATATTTTTGCGCAGCAAAACCATAAAATTGCGACTTAAAAACCGTACAGCGACGACGTGGCAATACTGGAAGCAATTTATTATCGCTCAGTTCTTCAGCTGATTTATTGCCTGAAGAAAAGGTTCTACATGTGACTTTGACCAAGCTGGTTCTATTTTTTCAAGCAGTTCAAAACAGCTCTTTGCCTTTTCTATTTCATTTTTTTGATAATACGCCTTTCCTTTGTACCAAATAGCGTATGAATGATTAGGTTTAATGCTTAATTGCTCTTCACAGTGTAAAATTAACTCTTCCCACTTACCTTCGTCATGATAGTCATTGGCGATGATGTTAAAAACATTTTCGCGCTCCTTCTTATGCATATTTGTAAATAAAATCCAAGCTCTTACTAAATGTGCTACTGCACCAATAGCCGATATAAAAATAAGTATATATAGCAATATTATAATTTCTTTCAAAACAGGAAGACTTTCGGATTCCATTATTCCCTCGCTAACAGCTTATTAGATTTTTATTACCACACCGTTTTTCTTGAAATACCACAACATGATTGGGATTTCGATCGCGGCATAAGTTGCCAACGTGTACCAGAACCAATTTACGTTAAATATAAGCAAACTGAATTCATAGTCTGAATCCCCAAATTTTAACCCCACTACAAAGAGAACCAAGCCAGACATAAAGAGATCATAAAATGATATTTTTTTGAAGCTATTGCCTGCGAGCTTAGGATACACAGACAAGTATGCGACCAAAACGATACTTACATTAAGAAAAATGACTAAAAGCTCTGGAGTTATCATATGAAGATCCTTGTGAAAGCTAATATTAGGTTCAGCGACAGTTTTTGAGTTATGGTCATTGATTTTTATGAGTTTTTTATTTTGGCGATAATACTTGAATCATATTCAACCCAATCACTTTTCAAGTATGCATATTGCGTGTAGCCAAAAACAGCTACACGATCTAACGATTCAGCCCCAAAAACTCTTTTCAAATGTTTTTTATATATAACCGCCTCTTTATACAAATTCCAAACTCCAATTTTGTGCGCATAATTAGTTGGACACATCAAAATGCCTATACCATTTACATCACTTTCTAGCCGAGTAAGTATTTTAATGTAGTCAAACCACAATGTCTTTTTATTGGTTTTTTCAATTTCCATGTAGTAAGTAGTTTTATTGTTACTAAACACTATGTCTAATTCACCAACTTTGACGCCTTCAGCCTCAACTAACAAATCAGATTTTGAAGGCATTACTAGATAGTTTTTAGAAAGCGCTTCCTCAACTTTACTATCAATGTCTGAATCCAATTGATTACTATTTGATTTTTTAACTCTTACTGAAAATTCAGTATTTTCTAATAGTCGAGCAATATTCTTCAAATCAACATTGTCTACGAGCATTTGTATATTGGCGATCTTAAACATATTGTACTCAGGACAGCTTCTTAAATTTCGCCAACTATATAACTCACAAAACTTAATTCCAACTCATTTATCGCCCCCGCTCGTCCTGAGCGCGCAGCAGTCGAAGGGCTTAATTTGAATAGTACCTACTTAATAACTTATTACGATAAACTCGTAAAAAAGGGAGTCGTCATCTTCGCGCAGCGGAGATGCAGCTGTTAACAGTTACAGTCAAAAGTGTACCCCGAAGGAAAAAGCTAGTTCTTCTAGCTTTTTATGTTTGAGTCTATTGATATTTCAATTTTAAATACTCAGCTATATGTTATATTTCTACTTACCATAAGAAACCACCATTTACAATATTTTTTCTTTACTTATTGCTTCCATCTATTTATTTTTAACCCGCAATCAACTAGCTTTATACCGCTTCACTGTGATGTAGAGGCCTTTCAATTCCACACCGTTAAAAGAATCAGATATACCTACAACAATGCATTCCCTCACTAACTATTTAATGGATTAATGACGATGAAAATACCTACTTACTTTCGTGCCACCGCAATACTTTTCCTATTAACATCTTGCGTTTCCGAGCCAGACATTAAGGACACAACAATCCCTCCAACTGATGCGACAGCCAAAACTGCAGCTAACCCGTTAATTAAGGAATTGGATGGGGCAATGAAAACCGCTGAAATCGCAGGTAAAATTTACTTGGATTCCAGCGATGCCGGAAATTACATTTATGCCAGTCCTGAAGCAATTATGGCTGACTCAGGTAAATGGTCTGGCTATAGTCCAATACAAGAAATAAATGTTGAAACCAAATACGGAAATCCAATCTCGGTCAAAAACTTTAAAAAGCCTGATACCGGAAATGGATTTAATTTAAAACTACTACCTCCAAGCGACCCTCAATTTAGCTGGACTATTGCAAATGGAGCCAATCTTTCACTTGAAGTAAAAAATGCTGTAGGTGCTTCTATTGATGGTTCAACTAATTTTATTTATGAATTGATTATTAATAAAGTCGCTATCTTTGATTTCTCAAGAGAATATTTAGATGAACCGGCATTCAATGCCTATGTCGTTTCGCAATACGTAGGCAACAAAACAACAGTTTCATTGGATGATTTTAATATCTTCAAGAAAAAATATGGTGTGGCAGTTGGTGGTGTAATTTATGAGATAACAGTAAATAAGTTTAGAGAGACTGAAATAAAAGCTGGTGCAGACATTCCAGCTTTAGTGAAGCTAAACGGTAAATTTTACTCAAAGCAAGGCGGTTCAATCAGAATTAGTACCGTGAAGCTAAATTATGCATTAGCAGAAGCGACCCAAGCACAATTAAACAGTTCCATCGTTGCATCTAATATTGTTGCGCAAATTGATTCAGTTGAATTGGTAAAAGGGTTAACGCAGAAAGCGAGTCCCTTATCGCTAAATGCGAACCAAACCAAGGCAATAAAAACACTGACTGAAAAATTTAAAGGGTCAAAGGTAGATCTGAAGTAATTTGCAAAGTTGGTCGCAGGTAGTAAATCTTGCCTGCGACCAATTAAACTAATGTTAAATGATCGCAGAGCCCCTATGAACACGATTCATAACATGCGTAATCAAAGCACTCAGCTGATTCATCCTTCAATATCACCGCAATCAAAACCAACGGGATTACCATTGGAGATGTTTTAGATGGAGGCTCTCAGTTGAATTGCTCATTACTATCTCTAAGAAAGGTGACGATTGCCTTATTAGGTAAATACTATTCAAGTTTTTTTTAATAATCACACACAAATAAAAACGGCGGCATCTTTGCAGATGCCGCCGTTTTTATTCAGTAGATGCAAACACCTACCTCAACTTTCCTTACTTCGGTAATTCAACCTCACCAGTAACAGTCAACTTGGCAGCAACTGCTTTAACGTATTTAGGTTGGCCACCGCCCAAGTGTAAGGTGTAATCACCGGAGTGAACTTTGCGAACGCCTTTAGCATCTACCTGTGACAAAGCGCGAGCATCGAGGTTGATGCTTACCGCTTTGGTTTCACCCGCTTTTAAATTTACGCGAGCAAAGCCTGCCAAGGTTGGGTTTGCTGGGTCGTTGGGTTTAGTAACATATAACTGCACAACTTCTTCGCCTTCTTGTTGACCGGCGTTGGTGATATTTACCGTCGCTTTCACAGCATCGCCCGCTTTAATGGAGGCAGCCGATAAGCTGGGTGTTGCGTAATTAAATGTGGTGAAACTTAAGCCGTGACCGAAGGGATAAAGCACATCGCCTTTAAAGTAACGGTAAGTGCGGCCATCCATTTTGTAATCGCTAAAGGCTGGCAATTGATCGGCAGATTTGTAGAAGGTTACCGGTAAACGGCCAGATGGGCTGTAATCGCCCGCGAGCAAACCAGCTACCGCAGTACCGCCTTCACTACCGGGATACCAAGCTTCAACAATTGCAGACACATTTTTATCCGCCCAATTTACAGAGAGCGCGCTGCCGTTCATTAACACCAATACCACTGGTTTTTTGGTTGCGTGTAAGCGTTCAAGTAGTGCTTGTTGTGGTGCGGGCAAATCGATACTGGTGCGATCGCCGCCATCAAAACCTGCCGCTTTCACTTTCATTTCTTCGCCTTCAACACGCGCCGATAAACCGCCCACGAAAACAACGAGGTCAGCTTTCTTCGCGGCATCTACAGCCTCTTTACCAGCATCACCCGGCAAGCTCCAAAGCAGTTGCTGACTACCTATAGGGCCAACTTGGAATGCTTCAACTTTAACAGGATAGATTTTTCCCGCTTTAAGCGTGGTTGCGCCAGAGAGGATGGAAGGTGCATCACCTACGCCCCACTCGTCTACAACCAAAGTATCGCCCACCCAAACGCGGTAGCCGCCTTCACTGGAGAAACGGAATTGATATTCGCCTGATTTAGGTGCTTTGAGGAAACCCGTCCAACGCATAGATGACGCACGCTCTTCGCCTTTCCAATCAAAACGTGCGTTAGGATCATTGCGCGTTAGCGTGGGTTCGCCAGCCAATTTAACACCGGCAAAATGCTCGGCTTTTAAACCTTTGGTTTTGCATTTAGCATCCAAACATACTGCAGAATCAGGTACGGGTGGTTCAGCGGGGCCGACCAAACCTGTGCCTTCAACGTAAACAATTTTGGAATCTGGGAAGCGCGCACGAATGCCGTCCAATACAGTAATTGGCTTAGAAGGCTTTCCGTAGTAGTTACCCACGAGCGTATCGTAGCTATCCGCATTGGGGCCAATAACGGCAATGGTTTTAGGCGTTTTCTTCAGCGGCAATACACCATCGTTCTTTAACAGCACTAAAGATTTCTTCGCTATTTCTAATGAGACCGCATGATTTGCAGGCGTGTCGTAATCAGTCGCTTTAATGTTGGCGAATGGCAGCGATGCATAATTATCAAACATTCCCAATTGCATACGAGCTGTGAATAAACGAATTAAAGATTGATCAAGCGTTGCTTGTGGCAAGTTACCAGCGTTAACCGAGTTGATAATCGGCTGAACTTCGGTGGTCATACGGTTACGATAATCGCCACAAATTAAATCCATACCCGCTTTAATACCAGCAGTAACGCCCTCTTCTGCGGTTTTCTTGTAGTGCAAACTGTCTTCGCGGTAGATATTAGCCGCAGCGCCGCAATCTGAAACTACGTAACCTTTAAAGCCCCAGGATTTGCGCAAATATTTTTCCATCAACTCTTCGCTGGCGCAGCCGGGTACGCCGTTAACCGCGTTGTAAACGCACATAAGCGATTGCACGTTCCCTTCCGTGACTGTGGCGCGGAAGGCAGGCAAATAGGTATCTTCCAAGTCGCGTGGGCTTGGGAAAACGCTCTCTTTGTGACGGTTTGATTCCGGCCCACTGTGAACCGCAAAATGTTTAGACGTGGCGATGGTTTTGAAGAACTTGGGATCATCGCCCTGCAAGCCTTTGATAAAACCAATGCCCAAACGACCAGCAAGGTAAGGGTCTTCACCGTAGGTTTCTTGACCACGGCCCCAACGTGGATCGCGGAAAATATTAATATTGGGCGACCAAACCGTCAGACCGCGATAAAAATCGGAACCGCCGTTAGGGTGCAAATGCTCGATGTATTTAGCGCGAAATTCGGTACTGATAACATCGCCGACGGTTTGCATCATGGCTTCATCCCAAGACGCTGCCATACCAATCGCCTGCGGGAATACAGTGGCAATACCCGCGCGAGCAACGCCGTGCAGACCTTCATTCCACCAGTTGTATTGGGGTATACCTAAACGCGGAACGGCTGTCGCTATATGACCCACTTGCTCCGCTTTTTCTTGTAGCGTCATGCGCGATACTAAATCTGCAGCGCGTGCTTGCGGTGTTAGTGATGGATCCAGAAATTTACATTTTGTATCCTTACACGCTGGCGGTGTGGGAATTTGCGTTTGAGCTATCACCCCGGGTGCAAACATTAAGCTACTGAGCAGTGCCAAGGGCGCAATAGTGGCAGTTAAACGACGGGTGAATAACGGTGGGTGTTGCATGACTTTCCTCCTAACAGGGAGCGTCTAACGATGAAATAGTGGCAATTGCCGCAAGTGTTGAAACGAAGCGAAAGAATTAATGTAATCCCTCTATTTTGATAACTGGCAGTCTAGCCCACAAAACCGAAACCGAGCCTGGCTTTTCTAATATTTACAACGTCAAAGCTCCTACACCAAAGCTTCTGGCAGATAAATACTATAAAGGCATACAACCTGCACTTTCATTGGCTTATTATGGCGAGCTTGCTCATTGGATTAACCCGCATGAAAAACTCCCCCGCTGACCAGCCCGCTCAAGTACCGGCGAAGGCAGCACCAAAAGCCTTTAAAGGCATATTACTTGCCGCTGCTGGCCTCCTGTTCTTTGCCTGCATGGATACCACCACCAAATACCTAACCGCCCACTTCAACGTGCCCTTTGTGGTTGCTATGCGCTATTTAGTGCACTGCGCAATAATGCTAATAATATTGGCGCCACGTAGCCCTGAAAAATTGATTAAAACCCAGCGTACTGGCTTGGTGATTGTGCGCGCCGCAACGCTGACAGTTGCATCCTTATTTATAGGCTTAGCACTGCAACGCATGCCGCTGGCAGAAACCACCGCGATTAACTTTCTTGCACCCACGCTAGTCGCTTTATTCGCCACCTTTATATTGGGCGAAGAAATTGGTGGCTTAGGTTGGATTGCAGTGGTAGCAGGATTTGTTGGGGTGCTCTTAATCGCACGGCCCAGCAGCGGGTTAGATGTTTCAGGCGTGGTGTTTGCACTCCTAGCGGCCTGTGCCAACGCAACCTATCAATTGTTATCGCGCGTTTTATCCAGCACAGAAAAAGCAGTGACCATGTTGTTTTACACCGCACTGGTTGGCTCCATTGTTTTCAGCATCGCCCTACCCTGGTTTTGGGAAAACAAAGTGCCTAGCTATTTAGAGTTAGCTTTGTTTTTTAGCATGGGGTTAGCGGGTGGATTAGGCCATTTTTTGTTTACCCTCGCATTTCGCTATGCACCTGCATCCGTTCTCGCACCTGTGACTTACTTGCAATTACTCTGGGCTGGCTTACTCGGCTGGCTGATTTTCGATACCACACCCGATGGTTTAAGTGTTCTCGGCATGGTGATTATCGCGGGTGCGGGTTTGTTGATTGCGTTGAAGTCTAGATTTGGGAAACCGCCTTCAACAAAAACACATTAGCGCTACTTCGCCTTGCACTATATAGTTGCCGCCATCTATTAAACTTATTAAAGAACGAGAATATGGAAACCAGTATTAGAGAAAAAGCGGATCAACTTTTTGAGAATGGCGATGTAGAGGAGCTTTACGAATTAATTGCGCCTTTTATTGAGGCTAATGACCCTTACGCGCAGCTTTTATATTCAAGCTTTAGTTTGGAGCGCCTTAATGAAAGTGATGAGGATTTTGAAAAGCGCAGTGTAGCGCTTTTAAAGGCGGCCTCTGAAGGTGGGCTGGCGGATGCATCTTACCGCATGGGTGTGCTTTATCTGTATGGCGACATGGTTGCAGAGCAAGGCGAATCATCAGCTTTTTATTTTGAACGCGCCATTTCGCAAGGGCATTCTCATTCTAAATTTACGCATGGCTTTAATCTTTACTACGGCACTGATCAAACCCCACAAAATAAACCTAGAGGACTTCAATTACTGCAAGAAGCTGCTGACGAGAGAATTGAATTGGCCGCAGAAGAGCTCAAAATAATTTACAACTCAACTCATCACTAGAAATTGCTAAACAGATTTCATTTTACGTGTTATTCGCCTCATGGCCGAAACATACTTGGGGTGATGGAACGTAATTAGCATCACCTCTTATTCTGTAGATAAACAGCCCAGGGTCAATAACGCGTTTGGCTTTGGGGCTACTGTCTCTCTGGGCAAGTAAAAAGTTCTTTAATTCCCGCGCTTTCTTTTCATCAAAGGTAAAACGTATCTGCTTATTGTCTTCAACAATCCCCACCGCCAAACTATATGAAATTTTAGTGAGCGGCGGCCTAACAACCGCAACCAAAGGTTGATTGTTTAACTTAAGCTCTAAATTATTGAAGTCATTTTTAACGGTTTCTATTTCTGTAATAGCCGCTTGTATTTTTGCTTTGTTATTGTCGAAATCGAGATCATTGGAAACAAGCTTCGATAACAAGAAAACTTCATTATCATATTCTTTGCCTGCTCTTACGTACTTACCGCTCCATGAAATTTCTACATTATTAATGCTGGAGGTTACTTTCCCTGCATCACGCAAAGCTATATAGGGTCTCTTTAAATGAATGGGGTTATCCAACAACTTGCCATTTTTTATAAAGCGAATACTTAACGCTATTGCATCGCAGCCGCCATCATGACCAGAAAAATTTAAATTTTGTAACCCGAACTCAACACTTAGGGGTAATGCAGGGTCGTATTTTAAGGCGCGATAGGAACCCGCGACGCCATTTATATTGGCCGCCACACCGTTTGCAGTTATATCGTAGAAAAATGCATCGGCATCGATATTCAAAGGTTTTTCTGAGATAACAGAAAAATGTGTATAGCCAACTGTTCTTTCGGAGTTTTTATCATTGAGTGTTTCAAGATTAGGGATCGACCAAAAATCTTCTGTTGAATCTGCGTTTGCGCTAGGTATAAACCACAAGCTTGAAACTCTCGGCTCGCCTTGCGATTTCCAATCAAACCATAATGGCGACATTTTATTATGCTTGCAGCCTTCATCCGCAATACAATCGTATTGGGTGAATTTATTTTTGCTGTAATCCGCAACGGCGGCTCGCTCTAATGCAAAGGAAATGACATTGCCTGAGTTTTTATTTCCATCCGTCGTTACCGGCGAAATTTCAGCCACTATAGGCTCCCCGCTATTAGGAAACTCTACGCTCTCAACAAAGAAGCCGTTGTTTTGCAATACTAGCAACCTACTCCCGGTGCTGTATTGCACACCAAAGAATACCTCCTTTTCTTTTATATACAAAGGTATTTTAGGTTTATAAGTGAATTGAAATTCAATGGTTTTTGGCGCTCTTACATCGGCAGAGGATGGGCATTTACCTAAAACACACTGTTTGACCGCTTCCATATAAGGTTTGAAGCACTCTCTGATTTCATTATCTTGTGACGCTTTAATCGTGTCATCCAGATAATTCAGCGCTCCAGACAAACTGGTGCCATTGGCATTTGCACCCACGCTTAACTGAGTTGCATCTTCAAATTTTGAATTTAAATCGACCGAGGCTTTATCGGTTTTGCCAGACAAACAGGCCTGTTTGGCGACTTCCAGTAAATGCATTCCTTTTTTTTCATCTTCGCTTAGTGGAATTGGTTTATCATGAGGAAAAAACGCTTTGTAAGAGACAATCAATAAAGCAATTGCCAACAATATCGAAATAAAATACTTATTTTTCACTTTCACACTCCTTTAGTTATTTTGTTTAACCCCAGCAAAAAAACATCCCATGGAATTGCAACTAACTCACGAAAATAATAAAACAACCATTTGCGAGTGCCTAACGCCGGCCGATCCGATGGCATATTTCCTCGCACAGCTTTAATCCCAGACAATCGAAAAAGAATCTGGCAACGCCAATTGTGGTACGGACTAGAACAGATATAAATGGGAGATGAACCAGCGTACTGTTTCAGAATTTTGCTGCAATTGATAATAGATTCAAGCGTATCGCTAGCGTCTTCATCGAGGATAATATTTTCTTGCTTTACCCCCTTCTGCCTTAATAACTTCGCAATAACCGAGGCTTCCGAATCGCCATATCGCCCTTTACCGCCAGTAACTAAAAAGTATGCGTTTTCCTGCGTGTGCGACAGCGCCCAAGCCCCCAATGTTCTGCGCGCTAAAGTCCCACTAGGTTCCCCGTTTTCCTTAACAGCGGCGCCAAAAATAACATAATAATTTTTATTCATATCAATTGCCGCGAGTGCCTGAGCTATTCGCCTAATATATACACTAAGTTCAAACCCGGCAATTTAAAGACAGCTAACTTAAAACCTTAACCCTCGGTAGAAATCCAATGATTTAAACAAAAAAAGCCCTCAACTTTCGTTAAGGGCTTTGTCACGGCTAGCTAAATTAGATTAGTACTTAACTTGCAAACCAAGTGTGGTGCGGCGCTCGTTGTAGAAACGAGAATCCACATTAGTTTCCCATTGGTTGTATAGCTCTTGATGTTCCTGAGTAATATTGGTCATTTGTAATGACAAGGTCATATTCTCAATGAACTCATAACTAACCGATGCATCAATGTAGTTGGTGGGCTGTTGATAGTAGGCAAATACATATTCGCCTTGTATGGTTCTACCCATATACATTTCGCTGCGGTAGTTGTGCGCTATACGCGCCTGGATTCCATCTTTTTCGTACCACAAGGCCAAGTTTGATTGGTACTCAGAGTTTCTTACACCGGGCGACTTTTTGCCGTAGTAATCCAAATCTGAACCTTCACTGGGTGAGTAGGTGAAGTTGGCGTCCACACCAAAACCGCTCCAAATACCGGGCAAGAAATCGAAGGATTGCTTGTAACCTAATTCAAGACCTTTCGCGGCATCACCTTTTTCATTAGAGCTTACGGTTGAATCAATTAATACATAGCCATTGAACTTGCCGGTTTCAGGATCGTAACCGCGCACAACACCGTCATCATCCACTATGTCGTAACGAGGCACGCGTTGGTTTTCAATTTTGGTTAAACCCTGCACCCAGAAAACTCCCACACTCAACATACTGCTATCACCGAAATACCATTCGTAACTCAAGTCAGCGTTGTATTGACGGTTAGGTAGAAGTGCCGGGTTACCATTTTGACTACCAGAACTTGCGCAGGCTACCGGCCCACCGTTGGGACGAGTAATATTACAAGAGTTCACGCGATTAACGTTCAAGCCGCCGCCAAGTGAATCGGTATCGTGTGTACCAATGGATTTGGTAAACGCAAAACGCAACACTTGTTCATCCGATAAATCTAATGAAAGGTTTACGGCTGGCAAAAAATCGTCGTAGCTGTTTACCGCTGTAATAGTGTCGCCAACTGCCGCCACCATACCAGGGCCAAACAAATACGTTTGACCATTAAATTCACCTGACAAGGCTGAACCCGCAACGCTTTGCTGAATTTTATATTCGGTTTCAATGTATCTAACACCCACATTACCTTTCAGCGGCTTGCCAAAAATTTCTTGCTCAATATTTACTTGGACGAAGGCTGACGTGGTGATGTCATTGATTTCATAAACGTTAGCGGCATCTGGAACTAAAATGTGTGGGCCGTAAATTTCTTCGTGCCACGCCAATGGATTATCCATCGCTTTAGGATCGATAAAATAAACTTCACCAATACCAGTAGTGCCGTAGAAATCACTGATACCTTTAATCATGCCTTTCTCGTTTAACTCCTTAAATGAAATAGGAGATACATAAGACTCGCCTGTTAACGGCGCGGGAGACACAGTATCTTTCCAGCGAGCAACAAAAGCATCGCCATATTCATTGGTTCTTAACAAGCCGCCAATCCAACCGTCTTTGGCAACATTGCGCTCGCCGCGTCGCACACCAAAATCAATAGAGTTGATGGTGTTAAATAATGCGGAGTCAAATTTGTAATTGCCATCGAAGCGGAAAATATTTAAATCCGCATTCGTGTAAGTACCGGTCACATTGGCAGACTTAGGGCTGTAGCGATTTAAATTACTACCAAAAATTTCATCCACCAACGAAATAGAACCATCCGCATTGGTGATAGGTAATTGTTTATTGGGCAGCATCCAATTTTGCTTGCCGCCGTAATAATTAATACCCGTGGGAATTTGCGTAAAGGTATTAGGTACGGGCGTACCGTTTGGCAGCATTGCATCAAAACCGCCGTAGCCCCATGGGTTTGCCCAAGTGCTATTGCCATTTGCGGGGCGATAACTATCATTAATTTGCGAACCATCGGTCAACGTAGAGTCAACTGTACTGTTGGCTAAATCGTTTTTAGCTTCACCGCGAATCCAACGCAACTTACCTGTAAAAGCACCGCCATTATCGTAGGACAATTCGATATTGGTGTTTAAGGCCTCCTTTTCAGTGGCGATAGTTTGATTTTGCGTTTTCATTAAACGCGTTTGCCACAGCGCCGATTGCATGGTGTAAAGATTACCGGGCTGAGCAGTGACCACACCATTGGTATCATGGGTGAGATTTGGGTGCGAGTTCATTGTGGCAATATCGGGATTAGCCCAACCAATTACATTTTGCCAGGATTGTTCAGCAACAAACGCCGCCATGTACACATGCTCATCTAATTTAGTGTAGAAAGCATCACCCGTTAACTCTAAAGCATCGTTGATTTTAAATTGAATCGAACCGTTAACACCGGTTCTGTCGCGCTCAATAAAACGGTTAGCGGCTTGGTGGCCTTCAAAGGAATAGAACACATCATTGGTGTCACCATCATTGTTAACGTCTACATTATCGACAACATAACCACTAGCCTCTGATGCCATATTGCGCCAACCAGACCATCGGCCAGGTTCGCCACCTTGTGAGCCGTTCCAGTAGTCAGCGAGATAACTGCTACCTTTGGAAAGGTTAATTGACGCACCAAATTTATCGTCGTTGTTATAGCCAAAGAAGCCCGAGAAAGTTCCGTCAGTTTCTTTACCTAATGCACCTTGCGCCGCTTCTATTTTACCTACTGCAGTAAAACCATCTTCCAATAAAAAGGGGCGATTGGTTTTTAAATTAACGGTACCCGCCAAACCGCTCACCACATTTTTTGCAGATGCGGATTTAAAAACTTCAATTCCCGACACCATAGTGGAGGGTATATCTGCAAAGTTGGGAGACACCGTAGTAATAGAACCCGCAGACAATAATTGTTCGCCGTTCAATGTCGTTGTTACGTTGGAGTTACCGCGAATATTCACACCTGCCCCTTCACCACCTGAGCGTGTAATTTGCACGCCGGTTACGCGCTGCAACGAATCGGCGATGGTCGCATCCGGTAATTTACCAATATCCGTTGCCGAAATTGCATCGACGACTGAATCAGCATTGCGTTTAATATCAATCGCATTTCTAGTGGCTTCACGAATACCGGTAATAACAACTTCCTCTGCATCAGCCCCATCTTGCGCTAAAACAATTCCTGATTGTTGTAATAAAACGGCGGCGATACTGGCAGAAAGTAATTTACTTTTAAAATTTTTTATTTGGAAAGACATGATTCATTCCTATTTTACTTGTTTATTTTTTAAGTGACGCTCACCACTGTGAGCGCCAACTCATAAGGTTGATGAACAATTGGGCTTATTCGAAAGTGACATCATCAATGTAATAGCTTGATGGCGTGCTGCTGTTTACCGACCCCATAAAGTGGACACCGAAACCACTCAACTCATCCCAACCTGATACATCCAAGATCAAATCAGCGCTGCCACTCACGAGCGCTACTGCACCGCCGTCTTTCCAGGTTCCGTCCTTATCTTTGGCGAACAATTGGGCTTGCACGGCAGTACCTGCATCTTTAGCGTGTGCGGAAATTTTCAGTTTGGTTACATTGCCGAGAAGCACACCACCCGCTGGGTAGGTTTGTAGAATGACGTTGTCATCGCCAGTTTTGAGTTGAGTCACACCAGCAAGCGCGTAAGAACCTGATTTAGTCCAATCGGTTGCCAATTGAATTCCAGCGGCTGGGGACCAGTTAACTTGGAACTCCCAAGCGCCGGTGCCTTCAAAGTCGTAAAGCACTTTGCTATCCAACTGAACGCTATCCACATAGAACTTGGCTGCTGTGCTGGTTTTATCGAAGCCTTCAAACACTACGCCGAATCCAGCCAAGGTGTCGTAGGCAGATACGTCTATTTCAATGGTTGCCGCATTAGCAGCTACGGCTGAGGTTGAAGCCCAAACCCAATCTGCCCCGTGCTTAACGAAGAGATAGGCCGTTGTGCCTGAACCAGAATCGGTTGAATTCACAGCCACGCTTAACTTGCCAGCAGCGCTCACATCAATGCCGCCTTCGGGATAGACTTGGAATACTGCATTGGATGGCGCAGTTTCTTTGCTCAAGTCTTTAACCAAAGCCAATGAACGCATACCGCTGTTTTTCCACGCACTTGATAAGGTTGCCCCCGGAGTACCAGACCAGCTGACTTGAGTTTCCCAACCAGAAGTTGCAGGCTCAAAGTCATCAAGTACAGTGCTATCCAACTCAATTTTGTCAATATAGAAATTCGCGGCAGTGCTGGTTTTGTCGAAGCCTTCGAAGACCACGCCATAACCCGCCAAGGTGTCGTAAGCAGAAACATCTATTTCGATAATGGCTGAGTTAGCCGCAACTGCAGACGTTGACGCCCATTCCCAATCTTTTCCGTGTTTAACAAAGACATAAGCGGTTGTGCCTGCACCGGAGTTGGTTGAATTGACGCTGATTTTGAGTTTGCTCTTACCCGCAACATCAACACCAGCGGCGGGATAAACTTGGAATACCACGTTAGATGGCGCAGTTTCTTTGCTCATATCCTTGGTTAAAGCCAAACTATTCAAGCCGCTGGCAGACCACGCTGATGAGGTTGTCAGACCAGTAGTTGGAGACCAGCTTACCTGTGCTTCCCAAGTACTGGTAGGAACTTCAAGGCCATCAAATAAACCTACTTCTACCTTGGCGCGACCACCTGGAACATCTTTAAGGTTGACTGTGTTCTCGTAGGTGTAGCTAGCTTTTACAATTGCAGGATCAGCATTAACAGGTCCATATTCAGTACTACCGGTTGAGTTCCAAGTAACAAAGAACGCCCACCATGCATTTTGCTCTTGCATCACTTTAATATTGGGAATGGTGCCGGTCTCAGTCAAACCAACGAGTTTTTTACCGTCATGCCTATCTTTGATAGTAGAGAATTGGCCTTTGAAAGAGTTAGCTGCGTTTTGGCCGTCATAACCATCGTAGCCAACAATATCTACGTAAGCATCACCTGGGTACCAAGCTGCATCTGCACTACCGGAATAGGTGAATACCCAAATCAAGTTGTTAAGACCATGAACAGTAGTCATGCGGTCGTACATTAATTTCCACAACACTTTCAATTCTTCTGGGCCAGACTTGCCCCACCAGAACCAAGCGCCTTGTGCTTCGTGCAATGGGCGCCACAACAAAGGAATATCCGCATCCGAAAATTTCTTTAATTCTGCAGCGATAATATCTATGTCTTTAATCAGCCCTTGGTAATCTGCACCATTGGTATCAGCCAAAGCGGCTTTAAGATCAAAGGTTGTAGCGGTTGAATAGAAGCCTGAATACCAAGCGGTATCGCCCGTGCCAGTACAAGTGGTGTCTTTCAATTTGGTAGGTGCATTCCAGTGCCACAGCGGCGCTAAAATGACGTTTTTCTTTTTATGTGCATCAATCATGTCTTCTGACAAGGTGCCGTGCTTAGTGCCGCAGGCAACGCGCGAGCTTGAATACTCAATGAAGTCAAATGCAGAAATTGCGGGCGCTGGGCCACCAGTAAGCTCAACAACTTTATCAAAATCGCGCAGGCCGATTTTATTGTTGTTGTAATCCATGTACTCGGTTTGACCGCTAATGGTTTTGGTGCCGTAGCTGCTCACCAAGAAAGCCATAAGGTCTTTGGCAGCCGATGTAGCATTGGCGTTCACCAAGGTTGGCGCTACCGCAAGAGGCTTAGCCGGCGCAGGCGCAGGGATTAAGAAAATGCTATCAATGCGGTAATAACTCCAACCGCCACCCACTTCAATGAGGTTATCGCCATCGTTTAACTTAATAGTGCCAACGCGCGCTTTATCCCATGAACTGGTCGCATTGAATTGCAGCGTGGTGGCAACCCCATTTACCGTAACCTGCCCTTCCTTTCCGCCATAACTGGTAGGAATGGCGTATTGCACATAAAGCGTATAAAAACCTGCGTTCAAGGTTTTATCGCCTACTTTGCTGCCTGAGGGGATTTTGTACAAAATCTTGTTGCCGGGGGTAATGTCTGCGGTGTGAGTACCTACCGCGCCATTGATAAAATTACTATCACCCTGCCCAACCAAGGTTGCACCAATCAAGGTGGCGAAATTAGTATCCTCTACTTGTAGAGTCACCAAGACCGCTTTATCAAAAACATTAATGGTTACTTGATCAACCAGCGGCTTTCCGTCTGCATCGTTAATAATCGCGCCTGCGGCATTACGGGCGGAAATCTGAAATTTGAAAGCTTCAATACCGCTAACCACAGGAGCCTTGAAACTCAGGGTTGGTTTTGTCCAATCGCTAATGCTTTCGATTTTAGTTCCTTCAATTTGCTCCCAAAGCACAGTTTCATTGGTGAGCGTGCCGGTTAAACGACCAGTTAAGTTAACTTGGTCGCCCGGCGAGAAGTCTGCACCTTCACCCGCGATTACGCCCAACTTGCGAGTCTCTGGGGTATAAGTAGCAGAGTCTGTATTAGTTTTTCCCTCATCGAGGCAGCCTGAAAGTGACCCCAGCATAAACACTATGAGTAGTAGCAATTTGGCCCGAAAGAGCCCGTTATAAATTGTCATCGTTCACCTCGACATTGAATGTCCGTTAGTATTATTTGAAGAAGAGAATTCATTTTTATTCAACATTGCACCGCCTTAACAACAAAGCTAGGCAGGTCTAAACGGTCTTAAATGAATACGGTTACATATTATTGCAACACAACATTCTAATCCAGAAACAAATGTAAACGTTTACATATGCCAGATAAACGTTACATATTTACACAAGTTTACGTTTATTTATCTGCCAACAGGATGGATAAAATGTGTAACCCATCAAAAATGAATACGGTTTCAGAAATAAGATGAAAAACCAGAGGAGTTGTTGAATTTAATCGGAGACTCTTACAAGCCCCTATTGAGATTGAAAGCGCGAGCGAGGGAAAGGAATAAATCTATACTGAGTGGATAAATTGAGCGGCGGGAATAACCAATAAAAAAGGCGACCCTAAGGTCGCCTTCTTCATATCAAAAGAAAAATAACCTGCTGAACTACCAGCCAGTGATTTCTTTCAACGCTTTACCGATATCAGCCAAGCTTTCTACGGTTTTTACACCGGCATCTTGCAATGCAGCAAATTTCTCAGCAGCAGTACCTTTACCGCCAGAAATAATTGCACCAGCGTGACCCATGCGTTTACCAGCAGGTGCAGTTACACCAGCAATGTAAGACACAACAGGTTTAGTCACGTGCGCTTTGATGTAAGCAGCCGCTTCTTCTTCCGCAGAACCACCAATTTCGCCGATCATTACGATAGCTTCAGTTTTTGGATCCTCTTGGAACAACTTCAAAATATCGATGAAGTTAGAACCTGGAATTGGGTCACCACCAATACCTACGCAAGTAGATTGGCCGAAACCGTAATCGGTAGTTTGCTTAACAGCTTCATAAGTCAACGTACCTGAACGCGATACGATACCTACTTTACCTGGCTTGTGAATATGGCCAGGCATGATGCCAATTTTGCATTCGCCCGGAGTGATAACACCTGGACAGTTAGGGCCAATCAAACGCACGCCCAACTCGTCACACTTCACTTTTGCGTCAAGCATATCGAGGGTTGGGATACCTTCTGTAATGCATACAATCAACTTGATGCCGCCGTTAGCCGCCTCAAGGATTGAGTCTTTACAGAAAGGAGCTGGAACGTATATAACGGATGCAGTTGCACCAGTCGCTTCTACTGCTTCAGCAACCGTGTTGAACACTGGCAAGCCAAGGTGAACTTGACCACCTTTGCCTGGCGTTACACCGCCAACCATTTTGGTGCCGTAGGCAATTGCTTGTTCAGAGTGGAAAGTACCTTGCGCACCGGTGAAACCCTGGCAAATGACTTTGGTGTCTTTGTTAATTAAAACGCTCATGTTGTTCGCCCCTTATTGATTCGCAGCAGCTGCAACAACTTTCTTGGCAGCGCCAGTCAAGTCGGTATCAGCAATAATGTTCAGGCCACTTTCGGTCAGCACTTTCGCACCGATCTCAGCATTGTTGCCTTGCAAACGAACAACAACAGGGACTTTCACGCCTACTTCTTTAACCGCACCGATTACGCCTTCTGCGATCATGTCGCAACGTACGATACCGCCGAAGATGTTGATGAATACGGCTTTAACTGCATCGTCAGACAAAATGATTTTGAATGCTTCAACAACGCGTTCTTTGGTTGCGCCGCCGCCTACGTCAAGGAAGTTAGCGGGTTGGCCACCGTGCAACTTAACGATGTCCATGGTGCCCATCGCCAAGCCTGCGCCGTTAACCATACAACCAATATCGCCACCGAGTGCAACGTAGTTCAATTCCCAAGCAGCGGCATGAGCTTCACGCGCGTCTTCTTGCGTTGGGTCTTGCATAGCTTTCAATTCTGGGTGACGGTACAAAGCGTTACCATCGATTACCAGTTTTGCATCCAGGCAATGCAAGTCGCCTGCTGGAGTAATAACCAATGGGTTAACTTCCAACAACGCCAAATCTTTGTCTTTAAACAATTGCGCAAGACCCAAGAAGATCTTCACAAATTGATTAATTTGTTTGCCTTCCAAACCGAGTTTGAACGCCAAATCGCGACCTTGGTATGGCTGAGCGCCAACCAATGGATCTACTGCAACTTTCAGAATTTTTTCTGGTGTGTCGTGTGCAACTTTTTCAATCTCAACACCACCTTCGGTGGAAGCCATAAACACGATACGACGGCTTGAACGGTCAACTACAGCGCCCAAGTACAATTCTTTGGCGATGTCGGTACAGGTTTCAACCAAAATGCGGCTTACTGGCTGGCCTTTTTCGTCAGTTTGGTAAGTCACCAAATTCTTGCCTAACCACTTTTCAGCGAAAGCGCGAATATCTTCTTTGCTCTTCAATAATTTCACGCCACCCGCTTTACCGCGGCCACCAGCGTGAACTTGAGCTTTAACGACGAACATATCGCCGCCAATTGTATCTGCAGCAGCAACAGCTTCTTCAACGGTTGCGGCAGCAATGCCTTTAGAGACGGGCAAGCCATATTGGGCAAACAACTGCTTACCCTGATACTCGTGCAAATTCATGGTGTTGTTCCATTTGACGAAGTTGAGCATGTGTTATGAGGTAGACATGTCAACTGGGGTTATCGATGGCCAAAAACTTTATAAGCTAGTGGCCGCCTTGGGTGAGAACTCTACGGAACTCTTTAACATTCAACACTAATTAATGACATTCAAATTTAACTATTTAATTCGAATCTAATTAGCTTAAATGTTTAATTAACGCTTCTTCTTGTTGGCGACGTGAATGGCATGACCATGCACCGCCAAGGCTGCTTCGTGAATAGCTTCAGACAAGGTTGGGTGACCAAACACCATCATGCCTAAATCTTCTGCACTGGAACCGAACTCCATTGCAATCGCAACTTGCTGAACTAAATCCGCTGCGCTTGGGCCAACAATATGGGCACCAAGAATACGATCAGTTACGGCGTGCGCAATAATTTTTACCAAGCCTTGGGTTTCGTTGGCTGCCATTGCACGGCCAGATGCAGCGAATGGGAACGTACCCACATTGTAAGGCTCACCAGAGGCTTTGATTTGCTCTTCAGTTCTACCTACAGAGGCAACTTCTGGATGGGTGTAAATAACATTAGGAATAATGTCGTAATTCATTTGTGATTTTTGGCCAGCAATACGCTCAGCAACCATCACACCTTCTTCTGAGCCTTTGTGCGCGAGCATTGGGCCGCGAACTACATCGCCAATTGCCCAAACGCCGGGAGCATTGGTTGCGCAGAATTCGTTAACGAAGATGAAACCGCGCTCATCCAAATTCACACCGCTATCAGCAGCCAACAAGTTTTCAGTGAATGGACGACGGCCAACACAAACGATCAACTTATCAAAGGTTTCTTGTTGCTCTTTGCCATCTTTATCAAGGAAAGTTACCGTCACTTCTTTACCGTTTACTTTAGAGCCGGTAACGCGTGAGCTGGTGCGAATATCCAAACCTTGTTTGGTCAGAATTTTTTGGGTTTCTTTTGCAATTTGTTGATCCATGATTGCCAGGAAGCTATCAAGCGCTTCAAGCACAACCACTTTAGAACCGCAACGATTCCACACTGAACCCAATTCCAAACCAATGACGCCCGCGCCAATTACGCCGAGACGCTTTGGTACTTCAGTGAATTCCAATGCGCCGGTAGAGTTAACAATAACGTCGTTATCTACCGGTGCTGGTGGAATATTAATGGGGCTAGAACCTGAAGCCAAAATCACGTTTTCAGCTTCGTATACAGTAACTTTGCCATCAAAGTCTGTGACTTCAACTTTTTTACCGGCAAGCAATTTGCCTGTACCGAATAAGCTGGTAACGCCATTAGCTTTAAACAAGCCTGCGATACCGCCGGTAAGATTTTTGATGATTTGATTTTTACGCGCAATCATCGAAGAAACATTAAGCTCTACGCCTGAAGTAGTAATACCGTGAAGACCTAAATCATCTTTAGTTTCATGATATTTGTAAGAGCTATCGAGCAAGGCTTTAGAAGGAATGCAGCCTACGTTCAAGCAAGTCCCGCCATTAACGCCCTTGCCTTCTTCGTTTTTCCACTTCTCAACACACGCGGTTTTTAAACCCAACTGTGCAGCACGAATTGCTGCAACATAACCTGCAGGGCCTGAGCCAATAACTATCACATCAAATTTTTCAGACATAATTACGTTCCTACTTTTAATTGGCTAGCGTATCAACTAGCAACAATTTTATTAATTTCGATTAGCGCCTTGTGAGCAATAACCATTTACATAAAAAAACGCTCCGAGGTTGCAAGGAGCGTTTCAAAAGGGTTTATATTTCTAACAAAATACGCGCTGGGTCTTCGAGTAAATCTTTAATCGCTACCAGGAATTGCACGGCATCTTTACCGTCTAATAAACGGTGATCGTAAGACAATGCCAAATACATCATTGGCAAAATTTCTACTTTGCCATTCACTGCCATTGGGCGCTCTTGAATTTTGTGCATGCCAAGAATTGCAGCTTGCGGCAAGTTCAAAATGGGTGTTGATAACAAAGAACCGAAAGTGCCGCCGTTGGTGATAGTGAAAGTACCACCAGACATTTCTTCAATACCTAATTTGCCATCACGTGCACGCAAACCAAAATCGCGAATCGTATTTTCGATACCGGCCAAGCTCATGCTTTCTGCATTGCGCAACACTGGAACAACCAAACCTTTGTCAGTAGAAACGGCAACACCGATATCTTGGTAACCGTGATAAACGATATCGTTGTTATCAATAGACGCATTTACCGCTGGGAAACGACGCAACGCTTCTGCAGCTGCTTTTACAAAGAAACTCATAAAGCCTAAACGAGTACCGCCATGGGTTTTTTCGAATTGATCTTTGTACTTCGCACGCAGTGCCATGATGGGCGCCATGTTCACTTCATTAAACGTAGTCAACATTGCAGTGGTGTTAGATGCTTCAAGCAAACGCTCAGCAATACGCTTACGTAAGCGAGTCATTGGAACGCGTTTTTCTACGCGATCACCGGTTGCTTCAAGTGCAGCAACTGGCGCAGCAACACTAGCTGCTGGCGCTGGCGCAGATTTCACATGGTTGGCAACATCTTCTTTCAACACGCGGCCATCTTTACCAGTGCCGGCAACGGCTGCAGTATTTACATTTTTCTCTTCGGCCATTTTGCGTGCGGCTGGATTAACCAGTTTTTCAGTCGTGGCAGACGCTTTTTCAGCACTTACAGCAGCTGGCGCGGCGGCTGCAGGTGCAGCACCGGCAGCAACAGCACCTTCAACGAAAATCGCAATGACTTCATTGCTCAGAATAGTTTCGCCTTCGCCTTTAATAATTTCAGCGATGCTACCGTCAGCCGGTGCAACAACTTCCAAAACCACTTTATCGGTTTCGATATCAACAATTAATTCATCGCGTTTTACTGCTTCGCCCGGCTTTTTGTGCCAAGTCGCAATGGTGCCGTCAGCTACTGATTCAGGGAATGTTGGGGCTTTAATTTCAATACTCATTACTATTCCTTCTCTCTCGGCTAGGTATAATTTGTTAGTTAATTACGCAGACTTTATTTGGTTGGAACAGTCAGCGCTTGATTTACAAAACGGTTTTGTTCTTCAATGTGCGCAGACATGTAACCGCCCGCGGGTGCAGCCGAAGCTTCACGACCCACATAATCCAAATACAAACTTGGGTAAAGATCATGCGTCACGCGACGTAAATGATGCTGACTGCTATACCAAGCGCCTTGGTTCATTGGCTCTTCTTGGCACCACGCAATGCTCTTCACATTTTTGTATTTGCTAAGAATGTTCTTCAATTCAACATCCGGGAAAGGATACAACTGCTCCAAACGGATGAAGGCAATATTCTCTTGTTTGCGCTCAGTGCGCTCTTCGAACAAGGTGTAATAAACCTTGCCGCTGCACAAAATCACACGTTCAACTTTATCGGGATTAACTGCATCATCAATGACGTTTTGGAATTGGCCATTCGCCAATTCTTCAAGAGTTGATGTCGCTAATTTATGACGCAGCAAGGATTTCGGGCTCATCACAATCAACGGACGACGCATTGGGCGAATCGCCTGACGACGCAACATATGGAACACTTGCGCCGGCGTTGATGGAATACAAACCTGAATATTGTGTTCAGCACACAACTGCATAAAACGCTCTAAACGTGCAGAGGAGTGCTCAGGGCCTTGGCCTTCATAACCGTGTGGCAATAACATAGTTAAGCCGCACAAACGACCCCACTTGTGCTCACCGGACGTGATGAATTGGTCGATAACCACTTGCGCGCCGTTAGCGAAGTCACCGAATTGCGCTTCCCAAATCACCAAGCCTTTCGGCGCGGTAGTTGCGTAGCCGTATTCGAAGGCTAAAACAGCTTCTTCAGACAGGTAAGAATCGTACAAATCAAAGCGAGGTTGATCGGCATTAAGGTTCGCAATAGGCGTATAGGACTGGCCGTCTTTCTGGCTGTGAACAACTGCATGGCGATGCGAAAAGGTACCACGACCAACATCTTGTCCGGTCATACGAATTTCATAACCTTGCTCAAGCAAGGTTGCATAGGCCAAAGTTTCAGCCATACCCCAGTTAAGCGCTAATGCACCACCAGCCATTTTCCGGCGATCTTCGTAAATTTTTTCAACTTGCTTTTGCACCACAATGCCTTCAGGAATTTCAAGCATTTTGTTGGCAACAGCTTGCAATGCTTTCAATTCCATACCGGTATTGGCTGGCGTTAACCAATCGTGACCGATATAAGGAGACCAATCCACAAACAACGAACGATCTGGCTCTTTCACCAAACCGCTTGCAACGTGCTCACCGCGATCCAATGCCGCACGGTAATTAGTCGTCAAATCATCTGATGCAGCTTGCGATAACAAGTTCGCAGCAACCAATTTTTCAGCATATAAAGTGCGCGTGGTTTTTTGATTGCGAATGATTTGATACATCAATGGCTGAGTGGCGGAAGGCTCATCAGTTTCATTGTGACCACGACGACGGTAGCAAACCAAATCGATCACAACGTCTTTCTTAAATTCATAACGGTAATCAACGGCCAATTGCGCAACAAACAATACTGCTTCTGGATCATCACCGTTCACGTGGAAAATCGGGCACTCGATCATTTTCGCAACGTCGGTGCAGTACTCGGTTGAGCGCGCATCTTCGCGTTTGTTGGTGGTAAAACCAACTTGGTTGTTGATCACAATATGCAAGGTACCGCCAGTGCCGTACGCGCGCGTTTGAGACATTTGGAATGTCTCCATCACTACACCTTGACCTGCGAATGCAGCATCGCCGTGCACGTTAATAGGTACAACTTTAGCGCCAGTTTTATCGTTGCGACGATCTTGACGTGCGCGTACTGAACCTTCAACCACAGGCGATACAATTTCCAAATGCGATGGGTTGAATGCCATTGCCAAATGCAATTCACCGCCTGGAGTCATCAAGTTTGATGAAAAACCTGAGTGATATTTCACGTCGCCCGATGTATTCAACGAACGCTTACCGTCAAATTCAGCAAACAATTCCGCAGGGTTTTTACCGAATACGTTAACTAACGCATTCAAACGACCACGGTGCGCCATGCCTAATACAATTTCTTTTGCTCCATAGGTGCCAGAGCGTTTTACCAAAGCATCAACGAGAGGAATAAAACTCTCACCACCTTCCAAACCGAAACGCTTGGTGCCTGGGTATTTACTGTCTAAGTGACGCTCAAGGCCTTCGGCGGCAGTCAAACGCTCCAGCAGAGCCAATTTTTGCTCTTTGCTAAATTCGGGGTTTGAACGCACGCTTTCAAGACGTTGTTGCAGCCATTGTTTTTCAGCTAATGGCGTAATGTGCATGATTTCTGCACCTACGTGACCGCAATAGGTTTTTTCAAGCGCTTCGATAATTTCGCGCAAAGAAGCTTCTTCTTTGCCAATGTACAAATTACCGGTGTTGAAAACTGTATCTAAATCGGCATTGGTTAAGCCGTGGAAGCTTAAATCCAAATCTGGAATCACATCGCGCTGCATCAAACCCAAGGGATCGAGCTGGGCTTTTTGATGGCCGCGGAAACGGTAGGAGCTGATGAGCTGCAAGACTTTAACTTGCTTGCGCTCATGCTCTGCACTAACAGAACCTGACGCTGAGCCGCCAGCGGCGACGGTGCGCACACGTGACTTACCCAACTGCTCAAATTGAGCACGAATCACTGAATGGGGAGTATCTTGAGTCAATACGCCATTTACACGTGGCAATTGATCAAAGTAATTGCGCCATTCTTCAGAAACGGCGTTGGGGTTGTGTAAATATGTGTCGTAGAGCTCTTCGACGTATGCAGCGTTCCCACCAGAGATGTGCGAACTACTCCAAAAATGCTCCATAATGCTGTCTTGCATTCCACCCACCTTAATCACGGGGAGTTCAATCATCCAGCCAGTTTTCTTGCCCGATGAGAACTGTAACCCTGCTATCAACTAGCTATTTAGCTACACAATAACGTCTTTCGCTTGTGGCAAATGACGCCGCTTTTAAGTCTGTACCTTTTTAATCAAGATAGGTACAGCGAACAGTTTAGAAGCTTAGCCGCAAAACACAGCTAAGCCATAAAGATTTTGAAGCTACAGATGCACAAAAGCGCCACCATTAGGTAGCGCTCTGTAACAGCATATTGCGAATGTGACCGATGGCTCGTGTAGGGTTCAAACCTTTAGGGCATACGGCAACACAATTTTGGATACCATGGCAGCGGAATACACTGAAGGGGTCATCCAAGTTGGACAGACGTTTTTCCGTCGCCAAGTCGCGGCTATCTGCCAAAAAGCGATAGGCCTGCAACAAACCGGCAGGGCCGATGAACTTGTCAGGGTTCCACCAGAAAGAGGGGCAGCTGGTTGAGCAACAGGCACAGAGAATACACTCGTACAAACCATCCAACTTCTCACGCTCTTCGGGCGACTGCAAACGTTCAATCGCTGGCGCTGGCGTATCGTTTTGCAAGTAGGGCTCGATTTTTTTGTACTGGTCATAGAACTGGGTCATGTCTACGACTAAATCGCGAATCACGGGTAAGCCCGGCAATGGGCGCAGTATTAACTTGCCACCTTTGGTGGCTTGCGAAATTGGCATAATGCACGCCAAACCGTTCTTGCCATTAATGTTCATACCGTCTGAACCACATACGCCTTCGCGGCATGAACGACGGTAAGCTAAACCTTCGTCTTGTGCTTTCAATAGCTCCAGCACATCCAACACCATCAAGTCTTTGCCGTGAGTTTCTAACTCATAGGCTTTCATGTAAGGCGCAGCATCAACATCAGGGTTATAGCGATAAACTTCAACTTTCAACATGTCATTATCCCCAATTAGTAAGTACGTTACTTTTAATAAGTACGCTTTTTCGGTTCGAAAGCAGCCATAGTGTGCGGTTTAAAGTTAACCGCACGCTTGCTAACGCGTTTTACACCCGGGGTATAAAGTGAGTGGCACAACCAATTAATGTCGTCACGATTTTCAAAATCGTCACGCGCATGAGCGCCACGCGACTCTTTGCGTTCTTCAGCCGCAATCGCCGTCGCTTCCGCAACTTCTAACAAGTTTTGCAATTCAAGCGCTTCAATACGCGCCGTGTTGAAAGCATTACTCTTATCGGTAATGGACACGTTTTCAATGCGTTTACGCAACTCAGCCAACTGCTCAATACCCTTCTGCATAAACTCGCCTTTACGGAATACACCGAAGTAGTTTTGCATAATGGTTTGTAGCTCTTTGCGCAAGACCGATGCGCTCTCGCCCGTATTGGAGGTATTGATTTTATTCAAACGCTCCATCGCCTTGTCGATTTCAGTTTGGGTTGCATTGCGATGCTCAACGCCTTCACGCAGAGATTTTTCGATATAGATACCCGCAGCACGACCAAATACGACCAAATCGAGCAGTGAGTTACCGCCCAAGCGGTTGGCACCGTGTACTGATACGCAGGCAACTTCGCCACAGGCAAACAAGCCATCGATAACAATATCTTTACCTTCCGCATCTTGCGTTAAGGCTTGTCCATTAATATTGGTTGGAATACCGCCCATCATATAGTGACAGGTAGGAACTACAGGAACTGGAGCATAAACAGGGTCAACATGTGCGAAGGTACGTGAAAGTTCACAAATACCGGGCAACTTGCTTTCAAGAACTTCTTCGCCCAAATGATCGAGTTTAAGCAGTACGTGATCGCCGTTGGGGCCACAGCCGTTACCGGCCAGAATTTCCAAAACCATGGAGCGTGCAACAACGTCGCGGCCGGCAAGGTCTTTCGCATTAGGCGCATAGCGTTCCATAAAACGCTCGCCGTTTTTATTGATGAGGTAACCACCTTCACCACGGCAACCTTCAGTCACCAACACGCCCGCACCGGCAATCCCGGTTGGGTGGAACTGCCACATTTCAATATCTTGCACAGGGAAGCCCGCGCGCAACGCCATACCAATACCGTCGCCAGTGTTGATGTGCGCGTTGGTGGTAGAGGCATAAATACGCCCTGCACCACCAGTTGCCAATACAGTTGCTTTAGCTTTTACATACACAGTTTCGCCGTCTTCGATGTTGATGGCGATAACACCCACCACCGCACCGTCAGCATTTTTAACCAAATCAACCGCAAACCACTCGTTCAAAAATACGGTATTGCTTTTGATATTGCCTTGATAAAGTGTGTGCAATAAAGCATGGCCAGTACGGTCTGCCGCTGCGCAGGTACGCGCTGCTTGGGTTGGGTTATCAGGGCCTTTTGATTGACCGCCAAATGGACGTTGATAGATACGGCCTTCTTCGGTACGGGAAAATGGTAAGCCCATGTGCTCCAATTCAAATACGGCTTCTGGGCCCACTGAACACATATATTCGATAGCGTCTTGGTCGCCAATGTAGTCTGACCCTTTTACGGTGTCATACATATGCCAGCGCCAATCGTCTTGCGGGTCTGCACTGGCAATCGCACAAGTAATACCACCTTGGGCGGATACGGTATGCGAGCGAGTGGGAAATACTTTGGTGATTACTGCTGTTTTGTAGCCAGATTGCGCCAACTGCAAGGCTGCGCGCATACCCGCACCACCACCGCCAATCACAATGCCATCAAAAGAAATCGTGCGAATACTAGCCATTATTTAAAACCCCACAGTATTTCGATACCCCAGATCAGGTAGGTCACAGATACACCACCCAATATCATTTGCGCGAAAATACGCAGCACAGTGGCTTTACTGCCCATCAAACGCTCAGTTAAGTAATCTGTTAACACTGACCACAAACCAATCCAGGCATGGCTGATAAAAGAAAGCAGAGTTACAAAGCTAAAAACGCGAACCCACAATTGGCCAAACAAGGCGCTCCATTGCTCGTAGGTAAGGTCAGGATTAAGTGCGATATAAACTGCAATAAAAACCACATAAGCGGCCATAACTACAGCGCCAACGCGTTGAATTAACCAGTCGTAAAGGCCGCTGCGGCCAAAACTTGTTACTGAAGTTACCATAACCAAACTCCTATCAATGCAATTGACACAAAGGCAATTACAAACGCAATTTTAGCGCCCAACTGGCCACCTTTAAGGCTTTCACCCACACCGAAATCCATTATTAAATGGCGAATACCCATGATCGTGTGATAAGCCAAAGCCGCTAGTACAACGAATGATACGAATTTGCATACAGGGTTGGATGAGGCATCACGAACGGCAGCAAAACCTTCAGGGGAAGTTAAGCTTGAATCGAGCATCCACAGCAAAAACGCCATTCCTGCGAAGAGAAAAATACCTGATACGCGGTGAAAAAAAGAGGCAAAGCCAGTGATGGGAAGTTTGATGGTGGATATATCGAGGTTGACAGGTCTTTTCTTGTTCACGGTTTAAGTCACCTTTTAGCCCAAAGGGGCAGGTTATTAAGAATGAGCGCCAGCACGGACAAAAATGAGAGTTTTTGGGGCATCGCTGAAGCATCCTGCAAGTCGCGCAGCATTATAGAGAGGGAGGCCGAGAAATACAAACAAAATGCCGCGTAAACACCAAATCTACCGGTTGTTTTTGAGCCTCAGGCTCATCGCTCAATTTTTCTGCAAGATCAATGACTTCGCTGCTTTTTTTGCCATATTTTTTGTACCACAAGGGCGCACAAAACGACCTATTAGAGCCAGCTTGGTGCAGAAAGCCCCGCAGCGCCCGAGACTTGTAAGATAGAACCAAAATCGCCTAAAAAAAGTTTCAACAAATACGCCCTATTTATTGGCAAAAACTTTCGTTGCGGCAAGTAAGTCATCTATAATGCCGTCCGCAAACAAATGGCAGAGTCGATAATCGGCTAGTCTATAAAGTAGCTGTAAAAAAAACTACTCCAAGGTTTTACTTAACTTGAGTATGCAACATGCAAGTGACCAACTTCGAAGGATGTTCTGCAGTGACCGTTATTCCTCGCTATGATTCTAGCGGCGAGAAAGAATGCGAATCCAAGCAAGCATGGTCGAAGCTGATTACACTACTCAAGCACATTAGTCCTATTAGTAAGCACAGGAATCAGTAATGACTGACAAGAAAGCACAACTAACGATTGATGGCATTGATAGCATTGAACTACCTATCTACGCTAGCAGTGTCGGCCCAGACGTTATCGACGTCACCAGCATTACCAAGAATGGCTTTTTTACGTTTGACCCGGGCTTTATGTCCACCGCCGCATGTGAATCCAAGATTACTTACATTGATGGCGACGAAGGTATTCTCCTTCACCGTGGCTACCCGATTGAACAACTTGCCGTCTCCTCTGATTACCTCGAAACCAGCTACCTCCTCCTCAACGGCGAATTGCCAACTCCAGCGCAAAAAGCCGAATTTGCTCAAGCGATCAAAGACAATTCCGCGGTTGACGAATCTGTTGCCAATATTATCAAAAGCTTCAAACGCGAATCGCACCCCATGGCAATTCTTTGCAGTGCTGTAGCTGCTTTGGCCGCCGTTTATAACGATGAAATAGATATTACCAACGCCGACAGCCGCAAACTCACCGCGTACCGCTTGATTGGCCAAATGCCAACGCTTTCTGCAATGGTTTATAAACATCGCAAAGGCGAAGAGTTTATCGCCCCCGATAGCAGCCTAGATTACGCCGAAAACTTCTTAAATATGACTTTCGGTACGGCAGGCCAAGCGCCGAATGTGAGCAAAACCATTGCTAAAGCTATGGATCGCATTTTCGTTCTACACGCTGATCACGAACAAAACGCTTCTACTTCTACCGTGCGCCTGTCTGGCTCATCGGGCACCAACCCTTTCGCCGCTATTGCAGCGGGTATTTCTACCCTTTGGGGGCCTGCTCACGGCGGTGCCAACGAAGCTGTATTGGAAATGCTGGAAGAAATCGGCACCGTGGAAAATATTGAAGCTTGTGTTGCACGCGCCAAAGACAAAACCTCAGGTTTCCGCTTGATGGGCTTTGGTCACCGCGTTTACAAAAACTTTGACCCACGCGCTAAAGTAATGAAGCAAACCTGCGACGAAGTATTGAGCGAATTAGGTTTAGAAAACTCTCCACTCTTGGCGATTGCCAAACGTCTTGAGCAAATTGCGTTGGAAGACCCTTACTTCATCAGCAAAAAACTTTACCCGAACGTGGATTTCTACTCAGGCATCATTTTGAAAGCCATTGAGATTCCAACCGAAATGTTCACTGTGATCTTTGCATTGGGCCGTGCAGTGGGTTGGTACTCACACTGGGATGAAATGGTTAGCACCTCGTACAAAATCGGCCGCCCACGCCAGCTGTATACCGGTAGCGTGAAGCGCGACTATCCCAAAAAGTAAGCCAAAAAAATAAAAGATAAGCGCGCTAAATAAGCTATTTTTAGCGCAATAAAAAAGGGCTGCAAATGTTTAATTTGCAGCCCTTTTTATTTATCTCAACGAATGCTTATTCGCCGAGCGCTTATTCGTCGAACATGTTGTCGTCATCTTCTTCGCTTAACTCAGCCTGCTCGCGCGGTGTACGCACAGCGGCACGCGCCAAGACTTCTACATAAAAACTATCGCCACCGGCTTTTGCTACCACATCCATTTGCTTGGTAATTTCACCCAAATGCAAAGGCTCAGCAACGTCTGCGGTTACGCCAAATTTACAATCGAACGCCCAATAATTAGCGCCATAAGGCAAGGTTTTACGCTTCTCGCGCTTAACATACTTACGCACTTCGTGTTTGATGGAATCCAACAAGCGGTCACTGTTTTTACCTTCAATATGGAGCTTAAACGTTTTTTTCATGAGTTACCTTTCTAGAACACAACAGATACAAAATAGGGTGAGCCTAACTGGCGTGCGCGCATGGTAACACGGCGACCAAGATGCCGCAGAAAATTAAGGGTCATTCAACCAAACCGCATAAACGAACAAATCCATATTATTGCGCGCAAAAAAATGCCCCGAGGTTTTCGGGGCATTTTTACAGAACACTCAAGCCTTACAGCTTGTAACCATCCTCTTCGTGTAAGCTCAAATCCAAGCCTAGGGATTCTTCATCTTTAGAAACACGCAAACCGCCTGTTAAGAGACCCGTCAATTTCAATAACAGATAAGTCACCGCCACAGTAAACACCAAAGTAGCGCCTATACCAATTAACTGAACTTGCAACTGCTGGCCGATGCTCTCTATACCTGCCGCAAAACCCAAACCGCTAAATGCACCTAACTGTGTGGATGCAAAAATACCGGCCATAAACGTACCGATAATGCCGCCTACTCCGTGCACAGGGAAAACATCGAGCGAATCATCGATTTTCCATACCCGCTTCACCAACTGGGTTGCAAAGAAACAGACAACACCCGCCACTAAGCCAATTACAATCGCACCACCTGGGCCAACATAGCCAGAGGCTGGCGTAATAGTACCAAGGCCGGCCACCATGCCCGTCACAATACCTAGCACGCTGGGTTTTCTAAATCGCATCCATTCAATGGTCATCCACGCCAAAGCGCCCGATGCCGCTGCCAAATGAGTAACTAACATCGCCATAGCAGCATTCCCGTTGGCCGCCAGCGCACTACCCGCGTTAAAACCAAACCATCCCACCCAAAGAATACAGGCACCTGTGACGACCATCGTCATATTGTGCGGCGGCATGGCAACACTGGGGAAACCATTGCGCTTACCAATCACAAGTGCGGCAACCAAAGAGCCTACACCAGCAGTAATATGCACCACAGTGCCGCCCGCAAAATCCAGCAAGCCCATTTTGTAGAGCCAACCCGAACTGCTCCACACCCAATGGCACACGGGCACATAACACAGCAGCAACCAGAGGGCAGAGAAAATCAGCATAGAGGAAAATTTCAAGCGCTCTGCATAGGCGCCTACAATCAATGCAGGGGTAATCACCGCAAAGGTCATTTGATACATAGCAAACAAGATTTCCGGGATATCGCCCCACAGATCTTCTTTTTTGATGGATGCCAAAAACACCTTACTAAAATCGCCGATATATTCATTACCGGGGCCAAAAGCCAAGCTGTAACCCACGATCACCCACAACAAAGACGCTATAGCCGCAATGGCGAAGCATTGCATCAGTACGGAGAGCACGTTTTTTACCCGTACCAAACCTGCATAAAATAAGGACAAACCCGGCAGGGTCATAAACAGCACTAACGCACTGGCGGTTAGCATCCACGCGGTATTTGCGCCATTAAGTACTACTGGCGCGGTATCTGCCATGGCGGTTTGGCAGAATAAAATAAACACGCCAGCAATGAGCGACGAACAAGCGATTTTCTTCATAATCACACCTTATGTTTTTTTGTTTACTACCAGTGCAAACTTTATAGAGTGATGAAACTGCCCCAAATTGATTCAACGAATGCCTAAACAACTCGATTTTTTCAGATATGGGATTAAATATGCTTATTTTTAAACCAATTAAATCCCGAAATTTGGGCATTAATCACTAATTTTTAGCAAGCAGAAGACGTAAGCACTAATCGTGCCTAGATAATTTATATTTATAATTCAATAAGTTAAGTAGACCTGCAGCAAAAATGCTTATATTTTTGCACCATATCTGACCACCTAAAAATATAACAGCACAAAACTGAAACACATTTAATTATTAATATGCACACAATCACACTAAGCCTTAGGAGAGAATTTATTCAGGGCTTTGCGCAAGCATGTATTAACCTCTGGATTATCGCCATAGGTCAACTGTTCATACAAATCCATCAACTCCGCCAATGCTGCGGATAGCTCTGGTTTACTCTCAATCACTCGCGTACAAAAATGCCGCGGCGTTTCACTCGCCAACGGAATAAAGCCACAGACCTTAAGTTTTTTGCAAAGCTGCAAATAGAGAAGCGATGTTTCTGGCAAATCCCGTTTACGTTTGCGCAGAATTAGCATCGCAAACAGCAAAATACCGAAACCCGTACCGATAACAACCACCAAAACCGCAACGCGCAAAGGCGATACTTCACCCAAAATGCGCTCCAGTAACGATGCCTGTAACCCTGAATCATAATTCATTACCCAACGCACCCACGTTAAATTGGCCGCGTCCCACTGTTCACGCATACGCAGCAGGATTTTTATGGACAAACCAAAAGGCTTTGCCAACAACTGGCGATCCGTAGCCGATAAGGATTGCTCTATGCCCTTCTGCACACGCTCTGGCGCAACCGCCGCAGTAGGATCAAATAACACCCAGCCACGCCCAGCCAGCCAAACCTCTGCCCATGCATGGGCGTCACGCTGACGAACAGTGAGCGAACCGTCTACCGAATTGATATCACCTCCTTGATACCCAACCACCACCCGCGCAGGTACACCTGCGGCGCGCATAAAAAACACAAAGCTACTGGCAAAGTGCTCACAAAAACCTTGACGTGAGTTCCATAAAAAATCATCGACAACATCAACACCCAATGCGGGTGGTTTTAAGGTGTAAAAAAAACTTTGGCCGTAATAGGCAAATAATTTTTCAATTAGTTTTTCAGGGCTGCCGGTTTCCGCTAACCATTCTTGTGCCCGCTCACGGGTTTTAAGATTGCCCGTTATTGGGATGAGCTTATTCTGTGCCAGCTCTTCAGGGCTAATTTCATTTAATTGATAAGCGAGCGAAGCCGTAACGTGATAATGCATGCGTTCATTGACAGGCTCAAATGCATATAAACGCAGATCGCGCGCAAAGCCAATATTATCAGGCCATTGCTTAGGTGCCCCCAAGGAATACAGCCACCGCTGACCGCTGACTTCAGCGATAAGGTCGTATTCAATTTGCTCGCCTTTATGCACAATATGCGCTTGCAAGTTGGTGCTGGCTGGATTGAAGCGACGTGTAGCTTTTTGTTCACTCGTTTGCGACCAACTGCGCCCATCAAAAAATGAAAACACCAAACCGCGCCAATAAAGTTTTTCACGCGCGGGTATTGCCCCTACAAAACTAACGCGAAACGCCAGCTCATTGGATTCCATTAATTCGGTAAAATCACCCGGCGACATGGAATCACTCATGCCAGTTGTAGATTGCTGTGGTGACGGCACAGCCCAAAAAGAACCAATGCGCGGCACCACCACAAACAAGATAACCATAAAGGGAATGGCTTGTAGCAAAATATAAAAACTGGGGCGAATATCCTTCCAGATGCCTTGCACTGCAGATTCTTTATAGAGCTGCATAAGCGTTGCACACAAAAGCGTTAAACAGCCAAAGCCATAAAATGCAGCCAGAAAATGATTAAACTGAATAAATTGCGCCGCAAGAATAAACAGCGCGATCAAAATCAAAAACACAAAATCTTTTCTGTTCTTTAGCTCCAAGAGTTTGAGAGTAAAACCAACTAACAACAGGCTCACCATAGACTCGAAACGAAAACCGGCACCCAAGCTAAAGTACAAACTGGCACAACAAACAACAACCAATAGGGTTTTTTTGGTTTTACTGGGGTAGTTCCACGCACCTTGGAATATTTGCCAACGCCAAACCGCAACCATTAGCCAAACTACCGCAATCCAAATTGGTGCAATCACAAAATGTGGAGCCAAAATAAAAACTTGAATCGCCAATAACCACGCTAAACTTTTGCGCGAAATAGGCTGATTTTGAATGGAGGTTTTAGTAAAAATCATTCGCTGGCCTTTTTAGTCATTCACTAGCGTAGCCAAATAACGCCAAAGCAGTGAGCGCATTTAAACGGTGAACATCTCCCACACCTAACTCGAGCGTTAGGTTCGGTAAACGTAAACCAAACTCAATATTGTTATCCGCAAACTGATTAACCCAATAACTTAAGTTCGATAGCGCCAATTCGGTATCGCTCGTATTTAATGCGTGCCAATCTAACCAATAGTGTTCGCTTTGCTGCGCGCGATAATCTTTTAAATGCAGACCTGCACCACGCGCATAGTGCTTCCACGCAATTTGCGACAAGGGTGAGCCCGGCTGATAGGTTTGAAAACCCTGAAATTCATCGCCGCGCTGCGTGGACACATAAACACCTTCCTCACCCTGCCCTGCACCTAAGGGCGGTTGATCGCAAGCGATAGGCCGTGGGAAAATTAACGCGCGATGATTTAACTCTATGTAAGCCCACGCGCGAATCAACCCGAAGGGAAAATAACTTTTCAACACTATGCGCGATAATTTTAACCAACCGCGATGGCGCGCACGTGTATTAAGGCGCACCTGCGTGGGCTTACTTGCAATAAGATCAGCGCGAATAGGTTCTTCATTGTTGAGGCTTAGCAATAAGCCATGATGAGCAGTTGGGTAGGCTGAACTAATTTGAATATCAAACGCCGCCATATCGCCGACAGCAGCATACTGCCTGGATGCAGGCGTAAAGGTTAAACCGAGAAGATTTTTAAAGGCGTGAATAACAGATACCAACATAACGCTGGTTAAAAAAAACGAAAGCCCCAGAATTAAATTGTTTTGGTAGTTGGTACCTAAAATCCAAATCAACAAGACCGTAAATAAAAATGCCAACCCCTGCTTACTGGGAAAGACATAAATAGTACGATGCTGCAAAACCACCTGATCCGCACGCGGTGATCGCTTGGCAGCCCAACGCTGAAAATAGTGTTGCCATTTTGATCGAAAGTGTATTGGGGACAAGAGGCAATCCTCTGTTATGGAATTGCAGAGAAATTAGCTAGCCACTACCGGCACCGCCGCCAAAATTTTCTTCACTAATACGTCTTGCGCCAACTGTTGCGCTGTACCTTTCACAATAATGCGATGCGCGACTACCGATGCAAATAAATATTGTATTTCCTCTGGCACCACATAAGCACGTTCATGCATAAACGCCCAAGTCTTGGCAGCTTTTATTAACGCCATAGCACCGCGTGGCGAAAGCCCCACCAAAATATCATCTGAAGTGCGGGTGAAATGCACCAAGCGCTGCACGTAATCTACCAAGCTATCAGAAACGTTTACAGCATTGATGGCGCGTTTGATTTCAGGAATTTTATCGGGCGTTAAGCATACCCGCAGTTGCGCAAGCTTATCGCGCGGGTCACCGCCTTTGAAGAGTAATTTTTCAGTATCTGCATCCGGGTATCCCAAACTAATCCGCATTAAAAAACGGTCTAGCTGGGATTCTGGTAAGGGATAAGTCCCCATTTGTGACATAGGGTTTTGGGTGGCGATAACAAAGAAGGGTTGCGGTAATTCATACGTCGTCCCTTCATTGGTAACTTGGCGCTCTTCCATAGCCTCCAATAATGCGCTTTGGGTTTTAGGCGTAGTGCGATTAATTTCATCGGCCAATAACACTTGCGTAAAAATTGCGCCCTTATGAAACGTAAATTTTTGCTGTTGCTGATCAAAAATAGAAAGCCCGAGAATATCGGCTGGCAACATATCGCTGGTGAATTGTACGCGGTTATAGCTGAGGCCTAATACTTTTGCGAGCGCGTGGGAGAGCGTGGTTTTACCCATGCCGGGTAAGTCTTCAATCAGAAGGTGGCCATCGGCCAAGAGGCACGCAAGTGCAAGTTTAATCTTGTCGTCTTTACCAAGGAGCACGCGACCAATTTCATTGACAAGCACTTCAACAAACTTTCTCACGGACGCTTCCTTATAATTAATATGGCTAACAGCATCTTAAGGCAATCCTTACGAAACACGCTGTGAATACATCCATGTACGCTCGACGTCGGCATCCATGCCTCCGACGGTCTCGTAAGAATTACCTTAAGCTGCTTACAAGTGAGTGCGATGAAAAAATTTAAAGCGTGGATAAACCACGCTCTAAATCCGCAATCAAATCTTTTACTGACTCAAGCCCCACTGAAATGCGAATCAAGTTTTCAGTAATGCCCGCTTCCACTTTTTGCTCTGGCGATAAACGGCCATGAGTTGTAGTGGCTGGGTGAACGATAGTGGTTTTTGTATCGCCAAGATTAGCAGTGAGCGACATGATTTTTGTAGCATCAATCACTTTCCAAGCGGCTTCGCGTTCACCTTTTACACGGAAAGATAAAACACCACCGAATGCTGATTGTTGTTTCGCAGCAAGCTCGTGGCCAAAGTGCGATGGCAAACCCGCATAAAATACTTTTTCAACTTTAGGATGCGCATGCAACCACTGCGCGAGCTCAAGTGCATTACGCGAGTGTGCTTCCATACGCAAGCTTAAAGTTTCTAAACCTTTTAAAAATATCCACGCATTAAACGGGCTCAAACTTGGGCCAGCGCTGCGAATAAAGCCGAGCACTTCATCCACCAATACTTTTGACCCAGCAACCACACCGCCGAGGCAACGGCCTTGGCCATCAATATATTTCGTTGCCGAGTGCACAATTAAATCTGCACCCAACTGCAAGGGGCGCTGCAATGCAGGCGTACAAAAACAGTTATCAACTACCAATAAAGCGCCTTGCGCATGAGTGATATCCGCAAGGCGCTGAATATCAATTACATCGCACAAGGGATTCGATGGTGTCTCAACAAAAACGATTTTAGTCGCAGGTGTAAACGCCGCTTCCCAAGCTGCATAATCTGTTGGCGCAACAAAGGTCGTTGTTACACCAAATTTTTGCATAAATTTGGTAAACAACACGGTGGTAGTACCAAACACACTGCGCGAGCAAACAATATGATCGCCAGATTTCAATAAAGCGATGCAGGTGCTGAGAATGGCAGCCATGCCCGATGAAGTACCCACCGCAGACTCTGCACCTTCAAGCGCAGCAATGCGCTCTTCAAAAGCGCGCACTGTGGGATTGGTGTAGCGAGAATAAACATTGCCAGCTTGCGCACCAGAGAAACGATCTGCCGCTTCTTGTGCGCTACCGAATACATAGCTGGACGTTAAAAACAAAGCTTCACTGTGCTCACCTTCGTGAGTGCGCACTTGGCCAGCGCGTACAGCGAGGGTTTCTAATTCCCACAGTTCTTGATCAAAGTTTTCCATTTTATTTTACCTTTACCTTTACCTTTACCTTTACCTCTCAGAATACTTACAGAGAGACCTGGACACGAAAGATAATTTTTCAAACAAGTATCGATTTAGGATTCGAAACCCTAGAGGCATGGATGCCGACAGGGAGCTACACGGATGTATTAATGCGTTTTCGAATCCTAAAACGGTACTTGCAATATGATGATTTATTCATACAAAGACCAAAGGCCTCACAGAGTTTTAAATCAACCCATAGCACCGTTATGCAAACCCATCGGCGCCTCGCTTGCTTTGCCGGATTTTTTACCCAACTTCGCAGAATCATTACGCGCAGCCGCTAATTTTTCCAAATATTCTTTGGTAACATCGCCGCCGATATATTCACCGGTAAATACTGCACAATCAAATTCAGTGACTTTGTGATTGCCTTCAGTTGAAGCCGCAATTAAATCAGCGAGATCTTGGTAGACCAACCAATCCGCACCAATTTCTTTACATACTTCTTCATCAGTACGGCCATGCGCAATCAATTCTGTTGTCGTAGGCATATCTATGCCATAAACGTTGGGATATTTCACTGCGGGCGCAGCGGAAGCAAAGTAAACTTTACGTGCACCGGCATCGCGCGCCATTTGGATAATTTGCTGACACGTAGTACCGCGCACAATCGAGTCATCTACTAACAACACATTTTTGCCTTTAAATTCCAATTCAATGGGATTTAATTTCTGGCGCACCGATTTTTTGCGTTGTTGCTGGCCAGGCATAATAAAGGTGCGGCCGATGTAACGGTTTTTTACCAAACCTTCGCGGAATTTTACACCGAGGCGTTGTGCAAGCGCCTGCCCCGCTACACGGCTTGAATCCGGAATTGGAATCACTACATCAATATCGTGCGCAGGTCTTTCACGCAAAATTTTATCGGCTAATTTTTCGCCTTGGCGCAAACGCGCTTTGTATACCGAAATGCCATCCATAATAGAATCTGGGCGGGCAAAATAAACGTGCTCAAAAATACACGGTGCCAAGCGAGAATGTTTTGCGCATTGGCGGCGATGCAATTGACCCTCTTCGGTCACATAAATTGCTTCACCTGGCTCTACGTCGTCGATTAAATGAAAGCCTAATACGTCGAGCGCAACGCTTTCTGAAGCAACCATATATTCGGTGCCATCTTCTGTTTCACGCGTACCGTACACCAATGGGCGAATGCCATTAGGATCGCGAAATGCAATCAAACCATAACCGGCAATCAAAGTTACTACGGCATAGCCACCACTAATACGGTTATGCACACCCGATACCGCTTTAAAAATATCGTCTGGCGTTGGTTTTAATTTACCTTGCAATTGCAACTCGTGCGCAAACACGTTGAGCAACACTTCCGAATCCGAATCGGTATTGACGTGACGCAAATCGGTTTTAAATAAATCTTCACTGAGCTTTTCAGTGTTGGTGAGATTGCCGTTGTGCGCCAAAGCAATACCGTAAGGCGAATTCACATAAAACGGTTGCGCCATCGCTGGGCCAGAGCTACCTGCAGTTGGGTAGCGCACATGGCCAATGCCCATGTTGCCCAATAGTCGTTGCATGTGGCGTGTTCTAAAAACATCTTGCACAAGACCGTTGGCTTTTTGTTGCGACATGCGGCCGTCCTGACAAGTCACTATACCGGCAGCATCCTGACCGCGGTGTTGGAGTATGGTTAGTGCATCATACAACTGAACGTTGACATCGCGCTTACCGACAATACCTACAATGCCGCACATACTTGCTCACCTATTTTATAAAGCTGATTAAAAAGCTAACGTTTAAAAAACAATTACATCAAAAAAATACTTTCTTAAACCGCCACTTTTTCTGGCTGGCCTAACAAACCTAATATCCATTGCGTGAGATTACTCAAACCAGTTTGCACAACAGATTGATAGGGTGAAAAATAAGGAATTAGGCTGGACTGCTGAAACCAAGGGTCATTTTTGATGGGCACGTAGCTCGGCACATAAATCAAAAATACCAACACGATAAAAACACCGCGCGCAAAACCGAATAACACGCCAAAAAGACGATCTGTGCCCGATAAGCCCGTGGCTTTTACAATTAAACCGATTAAAAAATTGAGTACAGCACCGATCAGTAAAACACCAATAAAAACCAGTGCAAAAGCAGCCATAGAGCGCAATGAAGGTGTAGAGATTAGGTCGATGAGGAAAATTTCAAGACGATTGCTAAACACATTGGCGACGACCAAAGCCACAATCCAGATAATAAGCGATAACGCTTCTTTGATGAACCCACGTGCAAGGCTGATAACACTCGATAGCGTCAATACAATCACTATGGCCCAATCTGCCCAATTCATGCGCCCACATTCCCCGCTTCACTTTTTACCGCCTTACTGAGGACGCGCATTTTAGCAGAGCTGCCGCTTATCAAACAGCTCTTTAAGCGATACTTACGTGATTGCCTAAATGATTGAAGAAACATAAATAAGTTATGGCTGAAAACGCATAACCATGGATTTCACTTTTAAGCGTCTATCCATTTGCTCTTTAAGCGCCAATGCCTGATTTTTATCTAACTTGGGGCCAATATACACGCGGCTGACGGTACTATTACCACTGGTTGTGGTGCGCACATAGGCTTTTTGGCCATCGGCTTGCAAATCATCGCGCAACTTATTGGCGGCTTCTTTGTTATTGAAACTGCCAACTTGAACCACCCATGCATCGGGTAAACCTTTTTGATTTAAAGGCATTGCAGGTATTGAGGAGGTTGCCTGCGCAGTAGCAGCAATTGCTTTAGCTGAACTTACTTGCACTGCGGATGAGGTCGCAACAGATACTTCTGGAGTGTCGGCTACCGGCATATCGGAAACAGGCTCCGAAGGCACAAACATAGTTTCAGGCGCTGGCGCTGGCTCTATATTAGGCACCGGCTGAGGCGCCCTAAACTCCTCCGCAACCACATTCGGGCGAGCCGGAATCTGCGATTTGGTGTTGACCTCATATTCTTTCTTTTCTTTGAAAAAGCTGGGCAACAACAACACCGCAACTGCGGCTAAAACGGCTGCGCCAATCAAGCGATGCTTTAATGTATATCTCACTGAAAACCTCGGGAAACCTGTGAATCTGCCTGCAGATACGTTAATGCAGCGGCAACGGTAAAAAACGAACCGAAAACCAGAATACGATCTTGCGGTTGCGCGTGAGTTAATATTTCACGCATTAAATTTTGTATATCACCAGTAGCCTTAACCTGCGCATTGAACTCCGCCAAATTCTCTGCCAACGCAATCGGCGTAGCTGCGCGTGGAATACCGGCAAGATCCAGCAAATACCATTCATCCACTAAGCTTGCCAGATTAGCCAAGCTGGCTGTGCGATCTTTATCACTCATCATAGCGACTAAGGCAAAGGTTTTCCCCGCCGCTGGCTCGGCACGCAAACGCCTAGCGAAATACTCAGTTGCCGCAGGATTGTGAGCGACATCTAAAATAAATTCACGGCCTTGAAAAACCAACGTTTGAAAGCGCCCTGCTAAGACCAAACTTAATAAGCACTGTTCAATTTGTTCAGCCGTTAATTCAATATTTAATAATTGAACTGCCTGCAATGCAGCCGCAATACTTGGCAAAGGTAAATGAGGTGTACGCATTGGAGGTAAATAAATGGCCTCACCTGTCGCTACTTTGCCCTGCCACTGCCAAGACTGTGCTTGGGCTGTGAATGAAAAATCGCGCCCAATAAAATGGGCGTGAGTATTCAATTGTTTTGCCAAGGCTAAGATCGTTTGCGGCGGATTTTGATCCGCACATACGAAGAGTTGTTGCTCACGCAATATGCCGGCTTTTTCACGGCCAATATCTTCGCGGTTATCGCCCAGCCAATCTTGGTGATCGATTGCAATAGAGGTAATCACGGCGACATCGGCATCAATAATATTCACTGCATCCAGCCGCCCACCGAGGCCAACTTCCAAAACGATGTAGTCAACATCTTGCTGTTTAAAAATAACTAAGGCCGCAAGGGTGCTGTATTCAAAATAGGTTAAGCTTATTTCGGCAGCCGCATTGGCAATAATTTCAAATGCAGCACAAATCAATTCGTCCGTAACGGGCTTGCCATTGATTTGAATTCGTTCAGCGTAATGAAGAAGATGTGGCGAGGTATAAACCCCCGCAGAAAAACCAGCAGATTGCAATAAACCTGCTGTAGCGGTAACACAAGATCCTTTACCATTAGTACCCGCAACGGTAATAACGTTTGCGCGCGGGCTGAGTAAATCCAAACGCTCTGCTACTCGGCGAATGCGATCTAAACCCAAATCAATTTCTTTAGGGTGGCTTTGTTCAAGCCACCCTAACCAATCAGCTAATGATGTAAATCGCATGAGGGGAATTAGTTCAACACGGGGCGTTGAGTAAATTTAGCGAGGAGAGAAGCAAGTTTATCGCGCATGTCACGGCGATGAATAATTAAGTCGATGGCACCGTGATCCAACAAAAATTCTGCGCGCTGGAAACCTTTTGGTAATTTTTGGCGAATTGTTTGCTCGATAATACCGGGGCCGGCGAAACCTGCACGCGAACCTGGCTCTGCGATATTCAAGTCACCCAATAAGGCCAAACTGGCAGAAACACCGCCGTAAACAGGATCGGTCATCACTGAAATATAGGGCGTACCTTGCATTTTTAAACGCTCAATTACCGCTGAGGTTTTTGCCATTTGCATCAAGGAAATTAATGCTTCTTGCATGCGCGCGCCGCCAGTGGCGGAGAAGCAAACAAACGGAATATTTTCTTTCAGGGCGATAGTCGCAGCGCGAGTAAATTTCTCACCCACTACATAACCCATAGAACCCCCGTGAAACGCGAATTCAAACGCAACCGCTACAACTGGCATACCCTTTAATTCACCGCGCATTGCTACCAATGCATCTTTTTCGCCGGTTTCTTTTTGCGCCGCAATCAAACGATCTTTGTATTTTTTAACATCTTTAAATTTCAAACGATCAATCGGCTCTACGTCGGTAGCCAATTCTTGGCGATTTTGTGGATCCAGAAAAATACTCAAACGGGTGCGCGCACCAATACGCATGTGATGATCACACTTGGGGCAAACATCCAAGGTTTTTTCCAACTCCGGCTTGTATAAAACTGCGTCGCATTTAACGCATTTCTCCCACAAACCTTCTGGGACTTTATTAGAGCGTTTAGCTTCAGAGCGAGCCGCAATGCCGGGAATAATTTTTTCTAACCAACTCATCGTGAAATCTCTTTTGGCTTGTTAGTTTTTTGATTAGCTACTAGTACTTCGCAAGCGCTAGTAGCCGTAAACAATAGCAGCTGTTAAAAATAATGTTTAACGAATTTAAAGGCTATCAATTGCGGCGCGCATACCGCCGATAATTTCACCTACCGCAGTCGCAATAACTGCTGCTGGCTGGCCTTCTAGTGAACCCATTTTGTCCACCAACACACTGCCAACCACCACGCCATCTGCTAATTGTGCGACCGCTTTTGCGGTGGCAGGATCTTTAATACCAAAGCCCACGCAAACCGGTAAATCTGTCAGTTGCCCAAAGGCAGCGAGTTTGGCTTTAACATCATCCACATCCAAGTGGCCTGCGCCCGTCACGCCTTTTAAAGAAACGTAATACAAGAAACCACTCGCATGTTCAGCAATTTTTTGCGCGCGTGCGACTGTGGTGGTGGGTGCCAATAAGAAAATATTGTCCAAACCAACCGCATCCAAAGCATCCTTTAAAATCACAACTTCTTCCGGTGGTAAATCTACGGTGAGCAAACCATCAACACCAGCTTCAGCGGCAGCGGTTGCAAACGCTTGATAGCCAAAACGTTCAACGGGATTTGCATATCCCATTAATACGATTGGCGTGGTGTTGTTAGTTTGACGAAATTGTTTAACTAATTCCAAAGTGCCTTTAAGGCTGGTGTTATGAACCAAAGCGCGCTCATGACCTTTTTGGATTACCGGGCCTTCTGCCATTGGATCAGAAAATGGCACACCCAACTCAATCACATCGACGCCTTTGGCAACCATTTCATGCATGGTTGGCAGCGTAACTTCCGGCTGCGGATCGCCATTGACAATGTAGGCCACTAAAAGCTTTTTACTGGCAGTTTTTGCTTCAGCTACACGCTGTTGAATACGACTCATCGCTACATTTTCCTGTTCTTGTATTTTGCGTAAGGTACTTTGCGCAAGGCTATTAGACGGTGATGCCGTCAAGGGCAGCAACAGTGTGAATATCTTTATCGCCACGACCCGAAAGGTTAACGATGATGATTTGATCTTTGCTCATAGTTGGCGCTAATTTTTCAGCGTAAGCAACTGCATGACTCGATTCCAATGCAGGCATAATACCTTCAGTCAGCGTTAATTTACGGAACGCAGCCAAGGCTTCATCATCGTTGATGGCCACATAATTAACGCGACCGATATCTTTCAACCATGAGTGTTCTGGGCCTACCCCCGGGTAATCCAAACCAGCCGATACCGAATGAGTTTCAATAATCTGGCCGTTTTCATCTTCCATTAAATAAGTGCGGTTACCGTGCAAAACGCCGGGGATGCCCTTATTCAAAGGCGCTGCATGTTTGCCAGTTTCAATACCCAAACCGCCTGCTTCCACACCGTACATTTTTACCGATTCATCGGTTAAGAATGGGTGGAATAAGCCAATGGCATTTGAACCACCACCGACACAAGCCACCAACGCATCGGGCAATTTGCCCGCTTGCGCCAAGCATTGGCGACGCGCTTCACGGCCGATAATAGATTGGAAATCACGCACCAATTGTGGGTAAGGATGCGGGCCTGCAGCTGTACCGATAATGTAGAAAGTCTCATCCACATTGGTTGCCCAATCGCGCATGGCTTCATTCATTGCATCTTTTAAGGTGCGCGAGCCAGAGGTTACGGGGAATACTTCGGCGCCCAATAATTTCATGCGATAGACGTTCAAGGTTTGACGCTTGATGTCTTCCGAACCCATATAAACACGACACTTTAAGCCCAAACGTGCCGCTACAGTTGCAGTGGCAACGCCGTGCTGACCGGCACCAGTCTCAGCAATTACACGAGTTTTACCGGTAAATTTTGCCAATAAAGCTTGGCCAATAGTGTTATTTACTTTGTGAGCGCCAGTGTGATTTAAGTCTTCGCGCTTAAGGTAAATCTGTGCGCCACCCAATTCACGAGTCCAACGCTCAGCAAGATATAGCGGCGATGGGCGACCCACATAATGCGCCATATCTTTATCAAACTCAGCTTGAAACGACGGGTCATCTTTCAAACTGAAATAAATAGATTCGAGTTCATCAAGCGCATGAACCAGCGTTTCAGATACAAAACGGCCACCATAAGGGCCAAAATGACCGGCGGCATTAGGAAAGCTACTGTAATCAATATCGCTCACTGCTTTATCACCTTTCAAGTAGTAAATTCTAGTATTCGAATTTCTGATTTAAGAGCGAGAGTAAGATTAACTCTGCTCACCATCCGCTCAGGCATGCCTAGCGTTGTGGATAAATTGTTCAATTTTGTGGGGGTCTTTTTTGCCGGGTGCAGATTCTACACCACCGCTCACATCAACCCCATAAACATGCGTAGATTGAATTGCTAAGGCGACATTTTCTGCCGTTAAACCACCCGCTAAAACTATGGGTCGCGCCGCCTGCACGGGAACTCGCTGCCAATCGAAAGTTTCACCTGTACCACCGGGTACGCCAGGGCGATAGGCATCCAGCAAAATCGCGGCGGCGCTTGGGTATTCAGCGATTGCCTGCGCTACATCCAACTCAGGACGCATGCGAATTGCTTTCATATACGGGCGCTGAAACTGCTCGCAAAACTCACGCGATTCATCGCCATGAAACTGCAATACATGAAGTGCGACAGTAGCCAATACTTCGCGCACCAAAGCCTCACCTGCATCCACAAACAACCCAACTATTGTTACGAAAGGGCCAACGGATGCTGCAATTTCACGCGCTTGCACAATGGATACTGCGCGTGGGCTCGGCGCGTAGAACACCAAGCCAATAGCATCGACCCCAGCCTTTACGGCTAACTGAGCATCGGCAACTGAAGTTATTCCACAGATTTTGACGCGAATTGCATTCACAGGCTAATCGACTCTAGCGCGGGTAAGCCTTTCTTAGTGTAAGGCGAACCCTTATGGTCATTAAATAAGGCGGCGATGTTACCAGAATTCAGTACTAAAAACCGCAAAATCCTCTGTTCAAACCCAGCTACTATTTACCAAACTCGGCGCCAAATCCGCCCACCGGTTCAGTAAAAAATAACGGGCCAGGCGAGCCTTTCGGCAAATTGAACTCTGCAGGGAAATCTACCGACACTAAATAAAGCCCGTAAGGCTTGGAGGTTACACCGCCCGCACTGCGATTTTTCGCCGCTAGAACTTCACCCACCCAAGCAGCCGGTTTATCCCCTGCCCCCACGGATAATAATACTCCCACAATATTGCGCACCATATGATGCAAAAATGCGTTAGCTTGCACCTCTAATACGATCAAATCGCCACGACGGATGATGTGTAAATACTGAATTTCACGTACTGGGCTTTTAGCCTGACATTGGGTTGCGCGAAATGAAGTGAAATCGTGACGACCCACTAAATGCGCTGCACCTTCGCGCATTTTATCAATATCCAAAGGCCGCGAAGACCAAGTAATTTGATCATGCAGAAGCGCAGATGACGTTTTTGCATCGGAAATCAAATAGCGATAGGTGCGATTCAAGGCGCTGAAACGCGCGTGGAAGTTAGGTGTTACATCCTGCGCCCATTTCACACTTACGGCATCTGGCAAGTGCGGGCGCGTACCCATCACCCAAGCTTTGGGCGAGCGTTTGGCGAGCGTATCAAAATGAATAACCTGATTAGTGGCATGAACACCAGCATCGGTGCGGCCGGCACACACCAAGGTGATCGGCTCGTTCGCCACTTTAGACAAGGCGCGTTCCAACGCCTGCTGCACTGTTTTCACCCCGTTTGGCTGAGTTTGAAAACCGTGAAAATCCGTGCCTTTATATTCAATAGCCAAAGCGACACGCTGCATAGCTTCAGGCCAAACGGTATCGCCCACCACTTCGCCATTGCGCGTATAGACTTTACTTCTTGGGATAAAATTTTCGCTCATAAAAAACCTGTAAACCAGAAACAACAAAGCCTTGCATAGCGCCTATGGTAAGGATCTATGCAAGGCTTTGTATTAAAAGCGTAATTAAGCGTCGATGCGGCTCAACAAATCTACCGCTTCATGACGCTGTTGTTCGTTACCTTCGTGCGCGACTTCCGCCAGAATATCACGAGCACCGTCATTGTCGCCCATGTCTATATAAGCACGCGCTAAATCTAACTTGGTGGCAGCCTCATCGGCATCGGCCATGAAATCCAATTCAGCATCCATGTCATCATCAGACAGGTTTGCCTCTTCATCCAGCGCCAAGCTTTCGGCCGAGAAGTCAGACAGCGCTTGTTCAAAAATATCATCATCGGCAAGCTCTTCTTCAGCCACATCCACCAAAGGTGCAGCTTCAGTAGAATGATTATTAGCTAAAGGCTCTTGCGCATCTAAACCGTCTTCATTTATAGCGTCTGCATTTATAACGTCTGCATTTAAACTATCTTCTAGCTCGGCAAAAGATTGCTCATCCAGCTCAACATCCAAGCCATCCAAATCAATATCGGGCTCATCATCAAAATCGAGCTGATCGTCCAAACTCTCATCAGATAATTCAGACTCTAAATCCTTCAAGCTAGTATCGGCATCCAAATCAGCGACGGAATCTATTTCAAAATCATCGTCATCGTCTAAGGCAAACTCTTCATCGCTTAGACTAAACTCATCCTCAACAACTGGTGTAGTTTCAGACTCTAAGTCTTCAGCTTCCTCCCAAGAGAAATCTGTATCATCAAGATCGGTTTCGAGTGATTCATTCAGCTCGACCAAGCTCTCATCTTGTATATTTGCGTCTAAATCGGCTAAATCATCATCTAGATCATCTAAATTGAAATCGTCTAGTGATTCGCTGGCGATTACTGTTTCAGCAACAGCAGTGGCAGGCTTAGCAGGAACGTCATCATCGCGCATGTCTAGCTCAGCATCCAAGCCTGCCATTTCATCATCAAGCGCAGCCAAATCGAGATCATTAACATCCATCTCCAGATTAAAGTCATCACCTAACGTCTCATCCTCGTTAAATTCAGATGATTTTATGCTATCAACTTCTTCCGCCAGACTCTTAACATCATCGTCCACATCATTGAAGTCAAAACTAAATTCATCATGACTACGATTGGAAACCTCAACATCATCTGGCAGACCATCATTATCCAAACTATCCAGTGCTAGAGAGATGTCTGATAAATCTTCAGCTTCTGCCTTAGCATTTTCGGCCAGATCATCCAAATCGAAATCCAGCGCAAAATCATCATCCAAACTAGTGGTAGCTTTAGGTGTATCCGCTTTGTCATTGAAGTTCATGCCATAATTGGCCTTAGCCGGAACATCAAGATCATGAGCAACATCTAGATCGCTGGCATCATCCAAGTCCAAATCCAAGTCCAAATCAAAATGGTCGCTAGAAGCACTCGTTGGAGTGATTTCTGATGCGGCATCAAAATTACCTACATCAAAACCGGTGTTAAAATCCAGGTTTTCTTCTGCAGATACGGGGGCGACAGCTTCAGGAGAGAATTCACTAACGCCGGGAATATTAGCGCGCAACTCTTTTGCACGGCTTAAGGCAAAGGCGGTTGCCAATGGCAATATTGCAGCGTAATGCTTATCAAACTCAGCGACATTTTGTGTTTGCGAATAAACTTCTAATAATTTTAAGCGAATATCCGTTGAGGCAGGATCCTTAGAAAGACCGTTGAGCAGCATCTCTTCCGCTTGATCATACTTGCCATAAGCGATGTAAATATCCGCTTCACCAACCACGTCGCCCGTCTCGGCAACCGCAGAAGTATCCTCTTCGTCAAACAGCGACATTTCATCTGTAGAAGGCTCTGCAACAGACTCTTCAGCTTGATTGAAAGCATCAAAATTGGGTTCTGAGGTAAATAGCTCATCGGAATCTTTATTGTAAGCTTGGGCTTCTTCAGCTTGCGCTTTGCGGCGACGCATCACGGCGAAACCTGCTGCACCCAAGATAGCTGCAGCACCTAAACCAACCCAAAGAATGTTATCGAACAGCTGGTCAACCAGTGTTTTTTCAGGCTCTACTACTACCGGAGCACGTTTTACAACTGGCTTCTTCGGCACCACGGCAGCAGCACTTGAGGTTGCTTCAGCCGTAGCTGCAACTGAAGCCGCAGCTTCGCTAACAACAGGCTCTGAAACCACTGTCGCTTCTTTAGTAGCAACAGACGTTGTTGCACCGGCCTTATCAGGTTGTTTAACAGAGTTTAACTGCAATGCGCGCAATTTCTCATTGCTTACATCAACCAAGCGCTCCATGGTTTTTACTTGTGCTTCAAGATCGCGTACGCGCGAGGATAATTCAGTTTTGTCTGACTTAGCTTTATCCAGTTCCTCAAGTACAGATGCCAACTCTGACTCAAGCGCTTTACCTGAACCCTTATTGGCACCACTACCCTGACCACTGGATGACTTATCTTTTGCGGTTGGCGCTTCCAGCTTAACTCGCCCAGCTACTACTTCTGATTTAACGCGTTCGGTGGAACTACGGTTGGAAGCATCTAATTGAGCGCCTAGGCCCGTACTGCCGGTACCTCCACGTGACCATTCGGCAGTTTGCACATTAAACTGGCTTACCGCTTCAGACCGGGAAACACTGCTAATTTCAGCAGCATCAGGCACACGCAATACTTGACCTTTTTTGAGCAAATTAATGTTGCCGCGAATAAATGCATCTGGATTTAAACGCTGCAAAGCCAACATGGTTTGATGCACGCTAGCGCTGGAATCTGGGCGCACAGAAAGTGCTATATCCCACAAAGTATCTTTATCACCTACAGGACCGTAGGTGTCGGCCGCAGTACTAGGCTTTTTTGCAGGTTGATCCTGCTCGGCAATAATGTCTGGTTTTTCTTCACTGTTCGCGGCGTCTACTGCCGCTTGTACTTCAGCCGCTACCGCAGCATCCGTAGCTCGCGTGGGTATTGGGGTAGTTGGCTTTGATTGTGATTTTTGGGCAGACTCAACGGCCTGAGGTACAGCCTCATCGAAGGTTGGCAAATCCATCAACAGCGTATATTCACGCAGCAGACGACCTGAAGTCCATTTTGCCTCAACAAGGAAGTTTAAATAGGGTTCGCGAACGGGGTTGCGAGAGGTAATGCGTACAATTGGGCCACTGGGATTATCCAAGGCAACTTCGAATTTAAACTCGGTATAGAAATGCGCGAAGTCCAAGCCATTGCGCTCAAAATCCCCTACCGAGGCGAGAGAGACAATAATCTGCTCAGGCGATAAGCCCTTGGTGTCCAATAGCTGAACTTCAGCACTGAGTGGCTGATTGAGCGTAGATTTTAACTTAACCTCACCCAACCCCAATGCACTGGCATAATTTGACAGGGCAAAAGAAGCGAATCCACAGGCTAATACCAATTTACGAAGATGCATAGGGTGATCCTTTATTATCTCTCAGCTACAAGACTCAATCGACTCTGGTGCTTATTCACCAGAAAATTAGGACTAAGACTCCAACTGGATGTTGTATGCGGGTACTGCAAAACCTCGAATAAATATTCACTATCTGTCGTAAGTATTCATTATAAATAGCTTTTTATCAACACTTCGCCCGCCTTGTAAGCTTCCCAGAACGGACTTTTTACACATTTTTCAACGCTTTTGAGTAAAAAAGTAAAATTTCAGGCTATGAATTCTGACGACAAACTAAAAACCGAGACCTATAAAGCAAAAAACCCTCAATAATCTGGTAATTATTGAGGGTACTTAAAGCGATTCTTTAAGTTTGAGGATTAAGCTTCTTTGAGTACGCGCAACATACGACGCAAAGGCTCAGCAGCTCCCCACAATAATTGATCGCCCACAGTAAAGGCTGATAAGTACTGTGGTCCCATATTCATCTTGCGCAGACGACCTACAGGAATACTCAAAGTACCAGTGACCGCCGTGGGGGTCAGATCGCACATACTACTTTCGCGATCATTTGGTACAACTTTAGCCCAAGGATTGGCATTCGCAATTAAAGCTTCGATATCTGCGACAGGGACATCTTTATTCAGTTTGATCGTCAATGCTTGCGAATGGCAGCGCATGGCGCCAATACGCACACACAAACCATCAACCGGAATAGGATTGCCGTCGCGGCCGAGAATTTTGTTCGTCTCAGCCTGACCTTTCCACTCTTCTTTAGATTGGCCGGTTTCCCATTGCTTATCGATATACGGCAACAAGCTTCCCGCTAAAGGATGGCCAAAGTTAGCTTTTGGCAAATCATCGCCACGCATGGTTTCGGCGATAATACGGTCGATTTCCAGAATCGCTGATTTTGGATCAGCCAACTTATCGGCTACCGATGCATGCAATGCACCCATTTGCGAAATCAGCTCACGCATATTTTGTGCACCAGCACCTGATGCAGCTTGGTAAGTCATGGAAGAAACCCACTCCACTAAACCAGCATTGAACAAGCCGCCCAAGCCCATAAGCATCAAGCTTACGGTGCAGTTGCCACCGATATAATTTTTAACACCCTTAGCAATACCGTCTTTGATCACATCAAGGTTGACCGGATCAAGTACGATAATCGCGTCTTTATCCATACGCAGGCTTGATGCAGCATCAATCCAATAACCATTCCAGCCAGATGAACGCAATTTTGGAAAAATCTCGTTGGTGTAGTCACCACCTTGGCAAGTCACAATGGCATCCAATTGCTTTAAATCGTCAATTGAATAAGCATCTTTCAATGCAGGCAAACCTGCCGCTACAGCGGGTGCTGCGCCACCTACGTTTGAAGTGGTGAAAAATACGGGTTCAATATTCGCAAAGTCATTCTCTGCTTGCATACGCTCCATAAGAACGGAACCCACCATACCGCGCCAACCAACAAAACCTACTTTCATTTCATCTCTCTCTTTAAATTCAATTACGCAACTTTTTAGCGTTCAATTAAGCCAATGCTTTAACGACAGCGTCGCCCATTTCCGATGTGGACACTTTTTTAGTGCCTTCAGTGTAAATATCTGCTGTGCGATAACCTTGATCCAACACTTTACCTACCGCCACTTCAATTACGTCAGCCACTTCTGGATAACCCAGTGAATAACGCAACATCATCGAAACCGATAAAATAGTGGCGAGTGGGTTGGCGATGCCAAGACCCGCGATGTCCGGTGCCGAGCCGTGACAAGGCTCATACATGCCGCGACCATCTTTATCCAAAGACGCCGAAGGCAACATACCGATTGAGCCGGTTAACATAGCAGCCGCATCGGACAAAATATCACCAAACATGTTGCCAGTCACTAAAACGTCGAATTGTTTTGGTGCACGAACCAATTGCATGGCAGCGTTATCCACGTACATATGCGACAACTCAACATCTGGATATTCTTTGTGAAGTGTATCCATCACTTCGCGCCATAACATGGTCGCTTCGAGCACGTTAGCTTTATCGACTGAGCAAACTTTCTTGCCGCGCTTACGCGCCATTTCAAAGGCGGTTCGACCAATACGAATAATTTCGCTCTCGGAGTATTTGTAAGTGTTATAACCTTCGCGCTCGCCATTTTCCAACACGCGAATCCCGCGTGGCTCGCCGAAGTAAATACCGCCAGCCAACTCACGAACAATAAGAATATCTAAACCCGAAACCACTTCTGGTTTTAACGATGATGCATCCACCAATTGTGGATACAAAAGCGCTGGGCGCAGATTCGCGTACAAACCTAATTGCGAACGAATTTTCAATAAACCTTTTTCCGGGCGAATGGAGCGATCCAATTTATCCCACTTTGGGCCGCCTACCGCACCGAGCAAAATAGCATCGGCAAGACGCGCGCGCTCAAGGGTTGAATCTGCCAGCGGAACGCCGTGCACATCAATGGCGCAGCCACCCATTAATTCATTTTCAAACGTAAAACCCAAATCGAATTTGGCGTTAACGACATCCAATACTTTGCGCGCTTCGCGTACGATTTCTGGGCCAATGCCATCGCCTTCCAGAATTAAAATATGTTTACCCACAAGCCACTCCTATTAAAAAATTTAAAAATGCATTTGTCATTACGAATGCATGACATTACTCACTTCACCGGAAACCTACGCAAAACTATTCTGAACAACATAATAAAACAATATACCTTATTCATAAGAGCCACATTTTTAGGCTCTAGTTCGGAAAATGTTTTATGCGTGGCATTTTGTTTGCATTTTTTATTGGTTTAACGTCTTTAAACGCTCAACTTGTTTATGCGGTAGACAGAGTTGATATTTCAGCTGGCAATATTACGCGGCCCGCCAGTGCAACTCCACCACTCAACAGCTTTAACATCGGCTTTTCGTGGGACACTGACTTCTTAAAATCCGACACAGGAAATATTCAACGAAGCGTTCGCATTGAAGCAGGTGTCGGCCTTCATAAAACTGATGAAGCCGAAATAAAAAGCATATTGCTCGCACCCGTATTACGCTATCAATTAGCGACTTCTGATGCGCAGCCTTTTTTCGAAATCAGTGTTGGCCCTGCCCACCTTTCCGAAACACTCTGGGAAGCCCATCACGACCTAAGTACACGCTGGACGTTTGCAGATCGAATAGGCCTAGGCTATGCCTTTGAAAAAGTTGAAATCAGTTTAAATTTTTTCCATTTTTCCAACGGCGGCCTAAGCACACACAACCCAGGCGCAGACATGGTGCTCATCCGCTCTAGCTTCAAACTTTAGTTTTTTACAACGTCAAACAACCAAGGTGCATCTACACGTTTTTTAGCTTCGTAAGCGCGAATGGTATCGGCGTGCTCAAGTGTTAAGCCAATATCATCAAAACCGTTTAACAAACAGTGCTTGCGGAAGTTGTCGATGTCAAAAGCGAAGCTTTCACCACTTGGGGTTTTTACAGTTTGTGACTGCAATTCGATAGTCAATTGATAACCTTCGGTTGCGTACATTTCTTGGAACAACTTCTCCACAATGTCATCGCTCAAAACAATCGGCAACAAACCATTTTTGAAGCAGTTATTAAAGAAAATATCCGCAAAACTTGGCGCAATGACGCAGCGAAAGCCGTAATCATCCAATGCCCAAGGTGCATGTTCACGACTGGAACCACAACCAAAGTTTTCGCGCGACAACAAAATAGTGGCGCCTTGGTAGCGCGGAAAATTCAGCGGGAATTCGGTGTTGATTGGGCGGCCAGTGCACTCTTGATCTGGCTTACCTTCATCCAAATAACGCAATTCATCAAACAAATTTTTGCCAAAGCCGGTGCGTTTAATTGACTTCAAAAATTGTTTTGGAATAATCATGTCGGTATCGACATTGGCGCGATCCATAGGAGCGGCCAAACCTTGTAATACGGTAAAACTTTTCATGGTTTGTTCTCCTAAAGATTAATTAAACGTGCGAACGTCAACAAAGTGACCGGCAATAGCAGCAGCAGCAGCCATCGCAGGGCTCACCAAATGCGTTCTGCCACCATAGCCTTGGCGACCTTCGAAATTGCGGTTTGACGTTGAAGCGCAGTGCTCCCCATTACCCAACTTATCCGCATTCATCGCCAAACACATTGAGCAACCTGGCTCGCGCCATTCCAAACCGGCAGCGATAAAAATGTGGTGCAAACCTTCTGCTTCCGCCTGTGCTTTAACCGCACCAGAGCCAGGAACCACGATTGCTTCTTTTACGGATGCCGCTTTAGTGCGACCTTTAACCACTTCTGCCGCCGCACGAATATCTTCAATACGCGAGTTTGTGCAAGAGCCAATAAATACGCGATCCAAATAAATCGACGTAATATCTTGATTGGCTTGCAAACCCATATACTGCAATGCGCGCAACATGCCTTCGCGTTTTACCGGATCAGCTTCTTGCGCTGGGTCCGGCACCTTATCTTCAATCGAAACCACCATTTCTGGCGAAGTACCCCAGCTCACTTGTGGCTTGATGTCAGCGCCATTGATTTCAACTATTGCATCAAAATGCGCACCGTCATCGCTAACATAATTGCGCCAATCGGCAACCGCACGCTCCCACATGTCACCTTTGGGCGCATAAGTTCTGCCTTTTACATAATCAATAGTGGTTTGATCCACCGCAACCATACCGGCGCGGGCACCTGCTTCAATCGCCATGTTGCATACAGTCATGCGACCTTCCATGCTCATATCGCGAAACACTTGGCCGCCAAATTCCATCGCATAGCCGTTACCACCAGCAGTGCCGATTTTGGCGATGATCGCCAAAACCACGTCTTTTGGTGTTACACCCAAACCCAGCTTGCCTTCAACATTGATAAGCATGTTGTTCATTTTTTTAGCGACTAAACATTGAGTCGCCATTACATGCTCAACTTCGCTGGTACCAATACCATGTGCCAATGCGCCCAATGCGCCGTTGGTTGCGGTATGTGAATCACCGCAAACAACTGTCATGCCGGGCAAGCAAGCGCCCGTTTCTGGGCCAATCACATGCACAATACCCTGACGAGAATCGTTGATTTTGTATTCTACGATACCGAACTCATCACAGTTATCGTCCAAGGTTTGCACTTGAATCAAAGACACAGGGTCTTCTATACCGCTAATTCCGTGGGCGCGCTCTTTCTGAGTTGTGGGTACGTTGTGATCCGGTGTGGCCAAAATTGAATCCACCCGCCAAGGCTTACGGCCAGCCAAACGCAGGCCGTCAAAAGCTTGCGGTGACGTCACTTCATGAATGATATGGCGGTCGATGTAGATCAAGGCCGAGCCATCATCGCTCTCCTTAACCAAATGGGCATCCCACAACTTGTCGTATAAGGTCTTTTTAATAGGCGCACTCATGAAACAGTCCTCGCAAGGCTTTTAAAGTTGAGTCAGTTTATGCCCAGCAATTACATAAAACAAATTTATCTTTTTTATAGTTTGCATTCCCAACAGGAATAGTATAAAAATAATACTAGACAACGAATCCACTCATCTTGAGTTCAGCTGAGAGGTTGTAATTTAGCGACACTAACCATGAATGGCTCGATACCCCAGCAGCCCTATTAGCAGAAAGATGGATACACAGCACCTTCAAGCATTTGTGGCTATTGCGGAAAGCGGTTCATTTTCAGGAGCTGGCGAACGCTTACATCTGACCCAACCGGCGATTAGTAAGCGCATTGCGTTATTAGAGGAACAGATTAAAGCCAAGCTATTTGATCGGGTTGGCAGGCAAGTGGTTCTTACCCAAGCGGGGAACCTATTGCTGAATAAAGCGACAAATATATTAAATGAGGTGACAGCGGCTAAACGCGAGATTGCAGATTTGCGGGGCGACGTCACAGGAAAACTCAGCGTAGCGACGAGTCATCATCTAGGCTTGCACTACCTGCCACCTTATTTGCGGGAATTTTCAACGCGTTACCCAGACGTAAAACTAGACTTACATTTTTTGGACTCAGAACATGCGTACCACGAAGTACTCCTCGGCCGATTCGATATCGCCATTATTACGCTTGCGCTCGAGCAAGACGCGCGCATCAACAGCACAGAACTCTGGCAAGACCAACTCCAGTTCGTCGCGGCACCCACCCATGCACTTGCAGCGCTGGCGAATCTTCGCTTGGCCGATTTAAGCCCGCATCAGGCGATAATGCCGGATATCAACACCTACACCACGCGCTTAATTAAGGATTTATTTGACCGCGAGAACCAATCGCTTGATATCACCATGGTGACCAACCATTTGGATACCATTAAAATGATGCTGAGTATCGGCCTCGGTTGGGGCGTGCTGCCCAGCAGTATTATCGACGACCAACTCAAAGTTCTGGATGTAAGCCACCCACCGCTCACCCGCTCACTCGGTTGCATCTACCATAATCAGCGCAGCTTAAGTAATGCCGCCCGGGTATTTCTTGAACTACTTCAAGTGCCGTTGCCAAAAATGTCGCGCCTCACAACATAATTCCCTTATAAAACAATTACTAAACCTTATTTTACAGTTAAACTTCTCCACCCCATTAAGCAAGCCTGTGGTAATGAACCACACGCACAGGAGCTATACCCATGAAAAAACTGACACTTCTCGCCGCCTTAGCACTTACGGCCGCCCCATTCACCCAAGCAGACACCGTACTAGGCCTATATGCCGGAGTGGGCTCATGGGACGCAGGCTATGACGGACGCGCGGGCGACCCAAGCATCACGCTGAAAGATCTGGGGGTTAAAGACCATAAAAATAGTTACTACTATGTTGCATTGGAGCATCCGATTCCGCTAATACCAAACATCAAACTTGAACGCACCACTATTTCTGCAAAACAAACCGCTGTTGTTTCCAATACTTTCGTCATTGACGGTACGAGCTTTACCGCTAATGACACGGTTTCGTCAGAATTTGATTTAACCCATACCGATGCAACCTTTTACTACGAAGTACTCGATAATTGGTTAAACCTTGATGTGGGTATTTCCGCCCGTAAATTCGATGGTTTCGTTTATGCAAAATCCTCCACCCAGTCTGAAAAGGTAAATGTAGATCAGACATTGCCTTTGCTTTATGGCAAATTTCAATTCGATTTACCCTTTAGCGGATTATCTGTAGGGGCTGATGTTAAATACGTTAAATACAGCGGCGATAAGCTCACCGATTACACCGCCAAGATCAGTTATTTGTTTGATTCCGTACTTGACCTAGGTATAGAGGCGGGGTATCGCAAAATGTCCTTGACCATTGATGAGGACGACTTGCAGGCAAATGTGGAGTTAAAGGGCCCATATGCCGCATTAATCGCTCACTTCTAAATCCGGCTTCACACACAAAAGCTTCATTCAGTATTCTGGGTGGAGCTTTTTGCTTTTAGGCCGCCTTATGTGCGATATACTGCGCGCCTCTTACATACTTAAGCCTCGCATCCGATGACGCCTATAGATTTACTCATCAACGCGCGCTGGATAATTCCAGTCGTGCCAGAAAATCGCATCCTAAAAGATTGTGCGATTGCTATTCACCAAGGGCAAATTCTGGCCGTACTGCCGCAAGAAGAAGCGGCAAAACGCTACAGCGCGACTCGCGTGGATTACCTGCACGAACATGTGCTAACGCCCGGCCTTATAAATGCTCATGGTCACGCCGCCATGACGTTATTGCGCGGTTACGCCGACGACCAAGCACTCAGTGATTGGCTGAATCAGCATATTTGGCCAGTAGAAAAACAATGGGTAGATGAACAATTCATACGCGACGGCACCGAGCTTGCGATTGCCGAAATGATTAAAAGCGGCACCACTTGTTTTGCGGATATGTATTTTTTCCCTGAACAAACTGCACAAGCCGCGCTGGACGCCCAAATGCGCTGCCACATTTATTTTACGATTTTTGATTTCCCGTGCGCGTGGGGCTCAGGGCCAGAAGATTATTTTTCCAAGGGGCTCGTACTGCACGACACATTTCGCGATAACGATTTAATCAATATTGGTTTTGGCCCACACGCCCCTTACACAGTAGGCGATGAAACCCTAAAAAAAGTGGCCGTGCTCGCACAAGAAATGGATACCCCCATTCATATTCATTTGCACGAAACCACGCAAGAAATTGAAGACTCCATTCAGCAATACGGAATGCGCCCACTACAGCGATTGATGAATCTGGGGCTACTCTCGCCGCTCACACAATGCGTGCATATGACGCAAATTAGTGACGGTGATATCGCGATTCTGCAGCAGAGCGGCGCACATGTTATTCACTGTCCCGAATCCAACTTAAAACTGGCAAGCGGCTTCTGCCCTGTTGATAAATTATTATCCGCTGGAATCAATGTAGCACTCGGAACCGATGGCGCTGCCAGTAATAATGATTTGGATTTGTTTAGCGAATTAAAAACCGCTGCGCTTTTAGCAAAAGCCGTGAGCGGAAATGCTGCAGCATTGGAAGCTCACACCGCATTACGCATGGCAACGCTGAACGGTGCTAAAGCTTTAGGCATTGATCATCTGGTCGGCAGTTTGGAGGCAGGTAAGCAGGCAGATTTAATCGCAATTCATCTTAGCGATCTAGAGTTACAGCCCATTTATAACGTTGCCTCCCAACTCGTCTATACCAATGTTGGGCATCGCGTATCGCACTCATGGGTAAAGGGTAAATGTTTAATGCAAAATCGCGAGCTATTAACCATTAACGAGCGCGAACTGAAAAGCAAAGTTCGCTCTTGGCAAGAAAAAATTCAGAACTGAGAAATTGATTATGGCAAACGTCGATACCGCTGAAATTGCAAAATTCGAAGCTCTCGCCAGCCGCTGGTGGGATAAAAATAGCGAATTCAAACCGCTGCACGATATTAATCCGTTGCGCGCAAATTATATCGACCAGCGCTCTCCCGTCGCACAGCGCAAAGTCATTGATGTAGGTTGCGGTGGCGGGATTCTCGCTGAATCCATCGCGCAGCGCGGCGCAGCAGTGACAGGCATTGATATGGGCGAAGCGCCCTTGTCGGTTGCGCGTTTACATGCATTAGAAGTTGGCGTGAGTTTAAACTACGAGCGCATTACTGCTGAAGAAAAAGCGGAGCAATGTGCAGGTGAATTCGACATAGTGACTTGCATGGAAATGTTAGAACATGTTCCAGATCCATCCTCAGTCGTTAAAGCCTGCGCAGACTTGGTTAAGCCAAATGGCGATGTGTATTTTTCTACTATCAACCGCAACCCAAAAGCTTATGCTTTTGCGATTCTAGGCGCAGAGTATTTGTTGAAAATGCTGCCCAAAGGCACGCACGATTACGATAAATTCATTAAGCCATCTGAATTAGCTCAATGGCTGCGTGCAGCGGGATTAGAATTACAAAATATTAGCGGTATGACCTACAACCCCATCACCAAGCATTACAAGTTAGATGCGAATGATGTGAGCGTGAATTATTTGTTGCATGCCAAAAAGCTAACCTGAAAGACATTTCCCTATAAATAGGAAGTCGTCATCTTCACGCAGCGGGGATCCAGCTTTTAAGTTTTTCAAAGTAAGATCAAGAGCTGGATCCCCGCTACGCGAGGATGACGACTCCCAAATAAATTAAATTCAACAGCTACCCAACTCATGCAAAATCAAAAAAAAATCCGCGCCGTTATGTTTGACCTTGACGGCACTCTGCTCGATACAGCGCCAGACTTTATAGCCGTTGTAAATGCATTGCTACAAGAAAACGAACGCGACGAATTGCCACACGACATAATTCGCGCCAGCGTCTCCAATGGTTCAAAAGCAATGATCATGATGGCATTCACAATTGAAGAAACTCACGAAAATTTTCAGCCGCTGCGCTCACGCTTATTAGAGCTATACACCCAACATATTGCCGTATTCACCAAGCCCTTTCCCGGCATTCAAGACTTGTTGAATAAATTAGCCGAACACAATATTGCATGGGGCATAGCTACTAATAAACCTGCCGCATATACAGTTCCGCTAATGGAACAATTAAATATGCAGCCAGCACCAGCGATAGTGATATGCCCAGATCACGTACAAGACAGCAAGCCGCACCCTGAATCATTATTCTTAGCGGCTAAAGAATTAAGTTGCACACCGCAAGAAATTATTTACATCGGCGATCATGCGCGAGACATCGAATGTGGAAAACGTGCCGAGAGTATTACCATCGCCGCAGCCTACGGTTATATCGGTGATGAAAATATTGATAGCTGGCAAGCGGATTATCGCGTTGAACACGCGGAAGAAATTTGGCCGATTGTGGAAAAATATTTATAACCCTCATGATTAACAAATACTATTATTGAAATCCATCATCATCCTCGCCTTCGCCGGGATGACGAAAAAAATTTACAATACCGTCACTTCATCAGCAACCAGATGACTTTTAAAACTTATTTTCATTCGGCATTAAACATGAAAACCCCAGAAAACTTTTCTCCAACAAGCAATTGTCTTGAAAACAAAATCATCCTCGTAACCGGCGCAGGTGATGGCATTGGCCGCGTTGCCGCAAAAACCTTTGCTGCTCACGGTGCCACCGTAATTCTTGTTGGCCGCACGCTGCAAAAACTGGAAATGGTTTACGATGAAATTGAAGCTGCAGGCTACCCACAAGCAGCTATTTACCCAATTGACTTTCAAGTTGCCAATGAACAATCGTTTATTGCTATGTGCGACGCCATCAGCGACGAATTCAAACATCTCGATGGCATACTTCACAACGCCGCCGATTTAGGCCAACGCACACCCATCGCAAATTACGCACCCGATGTTTGGATGCGCTTAATGCAAGTGAACGTAAATGCGCCCTTTATGCTTACACAAGCCGTAATGCCGTTATTAGAACGAGCGAAAAATGCATCCATAGTATTTACCGGCTCAAGCGTAGGCTACAAAGGCCGCGCCTATTGGGGCGCTTATGCCGCATCCAAAGCCGCCGCAGAAAACCTAATGCAAACATTGGCAGATGAACTAGAAGAAACAACGCGCATTCGCGCCAACAGCATTAACCCCGGCGCGACTAGGACCAAAATGCGCGCAGGCGCTTATCCAGCAGAAGACCCTACTACGATCAAAACTCCGCAAGATTTAATGCGCGATTATTTGTATTTGATGGGTGATGAGTCTGTGGGTGTTACTGGGGAGCAATTTGAAAGTTCGGTAAAGTAAAGGGAGATTTGGCGCGGCGCAATGATTAAATATTACGCCGTACCAACTTACAAATTATTCATGATATAACCCACCGCAATAACTTGCGGCAAAGTAATCAACGGCAAAAATAAAGATATTTTCCACGACTTAGTTGCTTCTTTTAATACCATAATTTCTGTGTAGTCAGTAGATACGCCCGCCATCATAAAGGTAAATGCATTACCCGGTGCCTGTGCGCGAGTTAATAAATCGGCGGCAATAGGCGTTGAGCCTTCAGAACAGACTTCTATTACAGTTGCTGCAATTAGCGTAAATAGGATGCCTATTAAACTGGGGCCAAACCATTGCTGAAAAAGCTCTACACTAACAAAGGTACGAACCAAGGCTGCAAGCACTACACCAAATAATAACCAACGCAGCACCATACGCGAACCACTTGCGCCTTCGCGAGCAACAGTTTTTACAATATCAAATGACCAATGGATGGATGCCCACTGCTTACGCGCTTCAGGCCAGAATTTAAAATTATCATCCAACTCAAACGCATTAGGGTTTGCAGGTAATATTTTTTTCTCCACGCAACGATCAAATATCCACCCGCTAATAACGGCAATCACCATGGACACTCCTATAAAAGCGAGCGTCCACTTAAAGCCGATCAATGCAAACATGATCAGTGTTAAAGAAAATGAATTCCACGGGCTAGCAATTAAAAAAGCCATCACCTGCCCTAAACTTGCGCCTTTTTGGTAGATTTTGGTGCCTACCATTAAGATGCCGTGGCTGCATAAATCTAATAAAACACCTGCCGCTGTTGCGCGCAGCAAACCATTCATACTGCCGCCCTTGCCTAATACTGACAATATTAAGTTTTGGGGAATATTAGCCAATAAACCCACAAAAATTAAACCCAGTAAAACGCCCCACCACATGGTATTTAGCATTTCAAAAATATTGTGCGCGAAATGCTGGGCAGAACTGGGCAACAGCGCTGGCGCAAGTAAATGCAACACATAAAAAAGCACGCAAATACTCATGGAGCCCCAAAGTAAATAATCTATTTTGTTCCCATGCTCATGCTCATGGTCATCATCACAACAACTTGGAACATGGCTGTGCTCATGCTGCTGGGTTGCAGCCGGTGCGCAACATGACGCTGCTACCACAGGTTCAGTACAACAAGATTTTTCGCCCGCTACCTTTTTAGGTGTTGATTCGTTGGAACAACAATCACTCACGATGATGACTCCACTAGCATAAAGGGCATGAACGAGGGTTTAGGTTGGGCAAGAGTTTCGATGATGCTGCAATCCGCAGAATCGTCTCCAGCACAACCATTTGCCATATCGGTCAGAATAGATTTAAGCGCGTGCAATTCTTGTAGCTGAGTTTCAACCTGCTCAATTTTTTCCAGCACCAGCCGCTTCACCTGTGAGCAACGGCGATTCTCATCGCGATACAAATTTAACAGTTCACGGCAAACTTCCAGGCTAAAACCTACCGCTCGGGCTCGCTGTAAAAATCGCAGGTGTTCAACATCCATCCCCGAATAATCGCGGTAATCATTACCTTCAGTGCGCGCCGGTGTTACCAAATCAATCTCCTCGTAATACCGCAAAGTTTTTACCGGTAGCCCACTTTGGGTAGCCGCTTGACCAATATTCATCGCTTTTCCATCCTCATAGAAACCTCACTAAGAGCATCATAAACCTTTCCGTAACTGTAAGGTCAAGCTTAAATTTTGCATTTCCTTGGGTATAAACGACTCACACGATATTTAAATGGGGTACAATATGTAGCTTTATACGCCATATATTTGAGAATCCTTTCACAAACTATATTAGTTTACTTTTAAAATACCTTTTAAAATCATTGAGATGTGCAATTTTCTTGACAAACTTATTTAATAAACCACAATAAGTGAACCAAGAATGATTACTTAGAGCCGCCCTATGGAATACCTTGATATCAATAATCCCGAATGGTCAAAGATGTGGGATGAACTTGCTACCTATAAAATGAATGCAGGCGACCACCTGTGCGTTAACGAGGGGCAATGCTGGGAATACATGGGATCAACTCTCGATCATCATCATTTACGTCACGCTTGCCATCCGCGCTCACAAAGGGTTGAATACATCTATATTGAACGAGCAAGGGCAGCTGTCGGCTGGGCGTAAATGGTAAAATTTATTAAATTTGCAGTTATTGGAGGAGCGGCGACGCTCCTTCAGTTTTTTCTATTGGGGCTTTTTGTTGAAATCTTTGGCTTTGCTCCAATAGCCGCATCCGCAGCATCTTACGCTGCATCAGCCATCTTCAATTATCTCGCCAATTATTATCTAACCTTCGCTAGCACCACGAGCCACAAACACACACTCCCCAAATTTATTGTCACTGCTGCACTAGGCTTAGCTCTCAGCACATCACTTTTCGCTGCGTTCCTTTATGTTCTGGAGAATCATCTTCTGGCCGGAACTAAACTGCTTAATATGGCCTACCTAATTGCACAGCTCTTTGCTACCCTGATCACTTTAGTTGTCAATTTTTTGATGCATAAATTCTGGATTTATCAAAAAAATTAAACGTGCATCAGCTCCCCCCTATCCAAAATATTATAATTATTAGCAATGACAAGAGTTTATTATGTACAGCGACAAAAATAATAACGCCTCCAGTTACACATTACCTAAGCTACCTCACACCCTGATTCCATACAGCTATTGGCTGCAGGTCTATATGATTGCAGCCATTTTTAGCAATTTAATTTTGTTATTTTGGGACAGTAACGGCGATTTAGGTTTTTGGGAAAACTGGATTAAACAGCTTATTAGTAAAGGCTACCATGAATTCAATGGTGACTACCCACCCGTTTTTATTCATTGGCTGTATCTAGCTGGGCAAATTTATTCAGAACTAGGGCTGCCGGTAGAGAGAAATATTTTTCTAAAATATATTACTCAGCTGCCTGTTATGCTTTCGCATTTATTCTTAATAGGCATTGTTTTTCAGCTTGCCAAAAAGCGTTCCGCTAGCGCAGTACACTTCCATGCTGTCATGCTCTTAACGGCATTAAATCCCGCCATTCTTTTTAACGGCCCCATTTGGGGACAAATAGATGTAATTCCCCTAATACCAGTTATTGCCGCCCTGCTCGCGGGAGCCAGTACGCGCTATAAAATATATACCTTTCCGCTTTACACCTTAGGGTTACTTACAAAATTTCAGATGATTGCCTTTGCTCCTGTATTTGGTATTTTGTTTTTCATCAATTATAAAATCCATCTAAAATCAATTTTTCTCTGCATAGCCGTATTTATTCTTGTATTTTTACCATCCATTATTGCTGATAATTTTTTCACTGGACTCAAACGCGCTTATATAGATGTACTTCATGTTGGCGCAACCACAATGGGTGCATCCAACATTTGGATTCTCTTAACCGGCAATGCCGCACCAGATACTATTATATTATTTGGCATAAACAGTAATAATCTCTTAGCACCTCTTTTTAAAGCCAAAAACTTTGGCATGATCAGCTTTAGTCTGGTTTGCCTAGCTGTGTTTTTACAAGGCATCAAAAATATTTTACATAAAAAATATATTACCGAACCAACTGCACTGGCAGATGATATTTTCTTTTATGCAATGATTTGTTCAGTGGCATTTTTTACCCTATTACCGGCCATGCATGAACGCTATCTACTACCTGCCGTTATCATCTCGTTGGTTTATTTTTCAATGCATCCTGGCAAAGCATTTTATCCCTTAGCTTTTTCATTGATATCTGCCTTTAACTTAGCTATGGCGATGGGCATTAAAACATCGAGTATATGGCCCGTAATTTCGTGGCTTATGCTGATTGCGTTCTTCTACGCTATTATGGAATTTCTATTTAAACGCAGCTGGGTTATTTTTATCAAGGATGTGACTGATAAGCTATTTGCATTCAGAGGATTATTCGTGGTGGTCTTAGTGATTAGCTATTTAATCCTCGGCAATCAACTAGTGGAACAAACCAAGATTCGCAACCCAGTGTTAGCAGAAAATCAAATAGCCTTAAGCCAATTACAACCTCATTTTACACGCCAAGATTTTGGTCGCTTGCAAATCAACAAAAGTACTAATGGAAGGGTGCTAGCCGTAGCAGGAAAGCGTTTTGAAAATGGTCTTGGCACACACGCGAATTCGCAAATAGACTATTTGCTACCAAATAATGCATTAGAACTAACGTTCTTTTTCGGGCTCGATGATGAAGTAGAATCGGCCAATGTCACTTTTTCTGTTTGGGGTAACGATAAGTTACTTTGGCAATCCCAACCGGTCTATGGTGCTGAAAAAGATTTAAATCTCGTTACACTGTCACTTAAAAACATTAAGCGCTTAAGCTTACGTGTTTCTGCAAATAACGACATCAGTAACGACCATGCGGACTGGATTCAACCGATTATCACATTAGATAAAAACTAAATTGTTCAAATTAAATCTTGTGCACGAGAAGAACATGAGAAAAATAATACCTATTTTATTGCAAATAAGCGTTTGTATTTTCACTTTAATATTACTCATGTGGATCGCCCAATGGAAATCCACCAGCATCAACAATGTTACTTTTTCATCCTCCACAGAAGAAAAGCATCCAATTACTTTGCCATTTTCTAAGAATTTTGTTGGTCATTACACTATTGGCCTCAATATAGATAATGTAGCGAGCGATACGCAGGAATTTCGTATCATTCCAGACGATGAAGTTGTCGCCGTTAGAGTGAACGGCGAAGCTGTTTCAATTGATCACATATCGCATTCAGATCGCCGCAATTATGGATCTGGATTTACCTTAAATATCAATAAACTAAAGCCTGAACAAACGAACACCCTTGAAATTGACGTTATCAATGAGAGCAACCCTACCGGTTTTCGTATAAATGCCACTCAGCAGCTCAGCAAGAATCAATTCATTTGGAGCTTCATAACACTCGTGTTATTTTCGTTATTTTTGATGCGATCATTAAAAACGTCCAAGCCCCAAAAAATGTGTTTTTTATTCAGCCTAATCATTTCGCTGACTTATCTTTCTTTTACAGATTCGCGTACCAGAACATTTGATGTTTATGAAGGCGGAGGGCATAAAGATTACATTGAACACCTAATCAAACAACATAACTTACCCAATCCTGGAGAAGGCTGGGAGTATCACCAACCCCCACTTTACTACTTAATTGCCGCAGCGACCAAAGTAGCAGGACACATACCTGAAACAACCAATGATGTTTGGGGTCAATTACTAGCACTGTATTTTTGGTGCGTCTTTTTAATCAGCGCTCTGGCGAGCCTTAATATTGCATTTAAGAAAAGAAAACTGCCGCTCTTAATTGCCAGCTTCGCTCTATGCTTATGGCCAGCAGGCATTATTCACAGTATTAGAATTGGTAATGATCTAGCGCTTTACGCTTTTTACAGCCTCTCACTTTTCTACACGCTTAAATGGTGGAAAACACGCGCATCAGCACATTTATTTTGGGCAAGCTTGTGGATGGGTGCATCGCTGCTTACCAAGTCCAATGGTTTGGCTATGACAGCCACATTGGGCATTTTGTTTTTACTGCATATGGTTTTAATCTTTAAAGATCGCGTGCATTTCCAACAAAAGAAGAAAAAGCTCGCACGAGATTTCGCGATACTTTCTAGTATAGTGTTTATTGCATTAGCACTGAATTTTGGCGACAACATCTATTACTATGTAAAAGGAACCTCAAGCGACTGGCTACTTTCAAACGTTAGCCAAAGCATAAATTCTGGGTTAAAAGTCAAAAACAATCCCGAAAACTATTTAATCTTTGACACAGCAACCTACTTACAACATCCTTTTATTAGTACATGGGATGATAGTTCTGGCAGACAATATTTTTGGAACTTTGTGTGGCGTTCTAGCCTATCCTCTGAATTTTCGTTTCAAGGCGAGGCATTACGATTATGGGGTTTAAGCAATGGAATACTATTACTACTTACCTTAATGGGAGGCTGTATTTATTTTTTACAAAAACAGCCTTATGCAACACTCTCTCACGTTCTCTTAGCATCTTATAAAATTCTGCCCTGGATACTGACGCTGGTATTTCCGTTTATTCTGCTTTTGGCGTATCGCATTAAAGTCCCACTCTCATGCAATACAGATTTCAGATACATCTATCCTGTTCTTGTGAATATCATTTTTTTCACATGCCTCGTATGGAAAGAACCTAAGAAATTTCCTATACCTGCAATACTCGTATTTAGTTTGGTATTGATAGGCGTAAATTCGATATTTTGGATTAAAAACCTATAAACTATTTATAAATAGTTGAAAAAACTAAGGAATGGATTCCTTAACGACAACCCCATAGCTTTGCCATTTACGCGTCTTCCAACGAAAATATTTAATCACCGCACGTACAGTTTCGTCCAACACAGCTGCAATCAAGAGCCCATAAATACCTAAGCCAAACGGCACGGCTAGCACATAAGCTAAGGGCACAGAGAATAGCCAGATTATCGCGATACTGGATACAGAGGTAAAAGCTGCATCACCCGTACAGCGCAGCGCACCACCAATGGTGATATTAATGGTTCGCATAGGTTCCGCTAAAAAGCCCAATAAAAACACCCAGAAACCAATTGCAATAACCTCAGGATCATTGGTAAACATTTTTAATATAGGTTGATTAAACAACAACCAAAAAGATGCGAGTAGCGTAGTACCTATTAATGACATCTTTAAACTTTGCTTAAGCTGCAAATGTGCCAAATCAAATTCTTTACGCCCTACCCGCTGCGCAATAATGGCTTCGGTTGCCATGCTAAGCGCAATGGAAATCATCAAACAAAATAAAAATGTATTGTAAGTATAAATTTTTACTTTCAGCGCGAGATCACCCACACCTGCTGCAATCCAATTCAACACCATCATATAACCTTGAAAAGACATAGGTTCTAAAATGGCAGGTGCTGCAATTAAGAGCACAGGTGTAATGTATAAACCAAATTGTGCCAGTGAGGTTTTAAAGGGAATTTGTATTCGCAGGCGCAAATGAACAGCTGCCATCACGAATAACAAACTGCACAAGGCTGCAGTAACACTCGCTAGCGCCACTCCAGTTACACCTGTTGGTGGTATTGATTGGAAACCATAAACGGCAAGCATGTTACCCAAAATATTTACGCTAAAAAAAATAATATTGCTATAGGTATTCCACTTAGGCACACCATAAATATTTAAGATAGTTTGATAAATTAAGCGACAGCCCCAAAAGCCAACCATCCAACCAATTAAAGATAAATATTCAACCGCATAAGACTCTACAGAACCGCTCAAATTCATTGAGCGCGCCACTGCTGGCCCACCATAATTCACTGCAAGTATTGCGATCACCGACAACAAAAGTACGAGTAGTGTATAGGCACCAATAGTGGCATTGCCGCGTTGATAATCATTAGCGCCAATTCGCTGCCCCGCAATGCTAGCACCGGCGAAAGCGCTGACCTGCAAAAATGCATTAGCGACGAAAACGAGAGGCGTAACCGCACCCACTGCCGCAGCAGCAGAATCAGACACACGGCTTAGAAAATACATATCGACAAGGGGGATGGTGTAGGTAACGGCTTGATCGAGAAACATAGGGGCACTCATGCCCCACAAACCTTTATCTAATACGCGACTTTTGGGCGCAGACTTCATTGATGCTTTCTTTTCTACAATTAAACTCAGTGATTAAGCAGCCTCGCGCAAGACTATAGCGGGCGGTGTGGTTAATACCGGCCGACATCCCAGCAAACCTAAGGCTGCAACAAGGATACATCCTAAAACAGGGGATAACAGCCAATACAGATAGTGCGGCTGCAGTGGAAATTTAAAAATAGTTTTTTGCAAACTTAATACTAAAAACTCCGCACCCAGAATGGCAACAATACCCGCTAGCAATCCCATAATGGCAAATTCTATTAAGACGCCGCCCAATATTAATTGGCGTGAAGCGCCGAGTGCGCGCAGTAAACCAGCCTCTTGTTTACGGCTTTCAAGGCTGCCCATTACCGCCGCCCATAATACTAAACATCCACCCATCAGCGTTAGCCAAAGTACTAATTGTATACCGTCGGCCACTTGATCCATGACTGTGCGGATACTTTCGATAATGCGATCAAATTCAATTAACAACACCGTGGGATGCTCGCGCAGCAACTGATACAGAAAAGGCTTGTGCTGTTCATCCAAATATATACTGCTCATATAATTGGGTGAAAACTGGTCCAGTGCATGAGGCTCAAAAATAAAGAAGTAATTAAGCTTCATAGTTTTCCAATCAAGACTTCTAATACTGACGATTTCAGAGTCCAAGGTTAAGCCGCCCATGGAGAAGCGCAATTTATCGCCCAACTTCAATCCCAAGTCTTTAGCGGTTCCCTCTTCTACAGAAACACCTATTGATTGATGTTCACCTTTTTTCCAAGTATCCCACCACTGGCCTTCAACAATTTTATTGGCTTCTGGTAAATTTGTCGTCCATGTCAAGTTCAACTCGCGCTGTAAAGTATTATGTTTCTTGCGCAGCTCTTCCGTAGGCTCTGCGCCATTAATTGCCACCAAGCGCCCACGCACATTAGGCATCATAACAACTGGCTGATTGATATTTTTTTCCAGCGTTTGCTGCAAACGTTCAGATTCGTCGGCAGGTATATTGGTTAAATAATGATTGGGAGCGTTTTCAGGGATCTGAATTTTCCATTCGTTAATTAAAGAGGTGCGAATAATAGTAATCGTCAACAAGAGCATCATGGCGATTGAAAACACCAATATTTGCATCACACTTTGGCCCGCATTTTTTTGTAGCGATGCAAATGCCAAACGCCAAGCGCCGCCCGCATTAGCAACCCAACGCTTGGTTAGCTTTAAGAGTACAAACGCAACCAACAAGGCAATCAACAAGACTACAAACAAAGCAGCCGTTACAATCAATGCAAGTTTTACATCTCGACTGTATAAAGCCACCAGTGAGACAACTGCAGTAACGGCGAAGAGTGCCTGCAACCATAATTGCGAACGGGTCACTTCCATTTCTTTACGCAAAATTTTGAGTGGTGGTATGTGCGGCAAAAACCACAGCGCAGGCAAAGCAAAACATACCAAACAAATAATGCCACTAGCAAAACTCAACCCATAAGGATAAAAACTACCAGGCATAAATAGGGTGTTGTAAAGCGCTTGTACTATTGATATTAGTAACGCCTGAATCGCGCTACCCATCAGTAAACCGAGTAAAGATGCCCCCGAGGCTAGCAATAACAACTGCATAAAATAGAGCGAACGCACACGATTCGCACTAACGCCAAGGCTTTTCATTAAAGCAACTTGATTGGTGTGGCGCTCAGCAAACTGTTTGGAGGCAATCGCAATAGCAACGCCTGACAATAACACCGCAATAATTGCTGTTAACAGCAAAAACTTTTTAGCAAAATCCAAAGTGTTAGATAAACGATCTTGCGATGACTTTACAGTTACCAAACGCTGATGCTTAGTCAACTTTGGTTTTATCTGATCCACAAATTTATTTAATGTGTTTTCATTATCAGCAGCTAATAGCCAGCGATAATTCACATCACTACCGGGTTGAATAATATGGGTTTGCGGCAAATCCCGAATATTCATCACCAAGCGCGCGCCAAACATACTCATGGGATTAGTCGCATCAGGCTCACGAATCAGGATATGCGCAACTTTAAGCTCGTAATCACCTACGGCAATTTTTTCGCCCAGATTGATTTTAAGAGAATTAAATAAACGTGAATCAATCCAAACCTCTCCTGGAGCAGGAATAGTTTTCACCACCTGAATTTCATCGGCTTTCAAGGTAAATGGAATATCGCTAATTTCAAATTGGCCACGCAGGGGGTAGCCTTCTGCAATAGCTTTAATCGATGCCAAACGCATTTCATTGCCTGCGTAAACCACAGACATAAATTGATTGGAGTAAGTGTATTTTATGCCCGCTTTATCGGCTTCACTCTCCCACTCTTTTGGGTGGGTGTGATCACCCGCTACAACCGTGTCTGCACCTATAACACTGTTACTTTGCACCAAGAGTGTTGCTTCAAGGCGATCGGTAAAAATGGCAATTGCGCTCAAGACTGTAACAGCCAAAATCAACGAAACGCCCAGCAATTTTAATTCACCACTGCGCCAATTGCGGATTAATAATTTTAGAGCTAGCATCACTTAGACTCCCAATTCAGTATATGAATCAGAAACAATAGCACCTGCAGCTAAAACAATACGACGCTGGCAGCGCGAAGCCAAACGTTCTTCATGGGTAATTAAAATTAAGGTTGTACCCTGCTCGCGATTCAGATCAAATAATAAATCAATAATTTTTTCACCGGTATTGCTATCTAAATTTCCGGTTGGCTCATCCGCAAAGAGTGTTTTAGGTTGGCTTGCAAAAGCACGCGCAATGGCTACACGCTGTTGCTCACCGCCAGATAATTGTTGCGGATAATGACCTAAACGTTTTTCTAAACCCACATGCTTTAAAAAATCCATCGCCAAGGATTTTGCTTGTTTATTACCGCGCAGTTCTAAAGGCAACATCACATTCTCGAGTGCCGTTAAACCCGGCAACAACTGAAAAGACTGGAAGATAAAACCAACATTATCAGCACGTACTTTTGCGCGCCCTTCTTCATCCAATGCCGTCAAGCAATTACCATTTAAATAAACGTCGCCAGTAGATGGAATATCCAACCCCGCCAAAATACCCAAGAGTGTTGATTTACCCGAACCCGATGCCCCCGTAATCGCCACAGATTCGCCAGCTTTTACACTCAAAGAAATGGGCAACAATATTTCCAAATCACCCTCTTGGGTATTCACTGTTTTGGTAATAGCGCGAACATCAAGCATTAATGCGGATGACATAAATCTACTCTCTTGAATGTATTAAATAACATTGAGTTGTAATAAGGGATATTAGCCACAATAACAAATACATAAATTTATAGAAGCGCTTGAGCTTACAGTTCTTAACAAGCAAACTATTACTAATCAGTATTCTTTACTTGCGCCCCGTTAGTAATATGGTGCCATTTAGGTCAATAACTAGGTCCGTAGATACACTCTACGCTCGCAAAGGTTAATTAGTTTTAACACTCTCAAGTATTGGACGGTAACACAGGTTTAAAAGATGCAATGTTCAAAAATAATTAATCTGATGGAATAGCTATAGACAATAGAATCCCTGTGCTATAACAATAGAAAATGAATACAGCAATATCACCATGCCATATTTTGAGGATGCCTTAGCATGACTTTTGTCAGAATTTTATTAGTTTTACTCTTGCCAATGCTCACCCAAATCGCCTTAGCCAAGCAAACGACTATTCTCGTGATGGGCGATAGCTTGAGTGCAGGCTATGGCATTAAAGTAGAAGAAGGCTGGGTAACATTATTGCAGCAGGAGCTAGCAAAGAAACAACAAGGTGATGCAATAAATGCCCGTGTCATTAATGCCAGCGTGAGCGGAGAAACTACCAGCGGTGGATTAACGCGTTTGCCCGCTGTTCTGAGCCAGCACAAGCCGGATATTGTGATTATTGAATTAGGCGGCAACGATGGCTTACGCGGCCAACAACTAAACATTATGCAGCAGAATTTACAAGCAATGATCTCCGCAAGCCAAACGGCTGGAGCTAAAATTATTTTAGCGGGCATGCAGATCCCTACTAATTATGGGCCACGCTACACAAAACAATTTAGAGAGATATATCCAACTCTTGCTGAAAAAAACAAAACCGCCTTAATTCCTTTTTTGCTGGAAGGTGTAGCAACCCACAGCAACTTAATTCAACAAGATGGAATTCACCCTACCGCAGAAGCACAGCCTCTTATTCTCAAGAATGTGCTTCCGGTTTTAATGCCGCTTATAAAATAATGGCTTAAAATCATTGTAGCTGTCAAAAAAATTCTTAGCTCGTCATACCCGCGAAAGCGGGTATCCAGCATTACAAAAAAGAATCTTAAAAAAGTGCTGGTTCCCCGCCTTCGCGGGGAATGACGTAAACAGCATTGAAAGTTGCAAACAGTTAAAGAATAGCCTCAATATAGTCCACCATAAGCTGCACAGTTTTGTTGCCACGGAATTCATTCACATCTAATCGATAGGCCACTTTTACTTTTTTAGCTTGGGTGTTTGGCCAAAGCTTAGGGTCAATGTTAAACGCTATAGCATCGACCAATTGCTGGCCTTGAGCATCCACACCCAGCGTCATTTTTAAATGCTTTTCACCCAGAATTTTTTGCTGGATTAAGAAAAATTCGCCATCGAATATAGGTTCTGGAAAATGCTGCCCCCAAGGGCCAGATTCTCGCAATTGCTGCGCAAGCGTTAAGTTAAAATCTTGCGCAACCAGTTCACCATCACTCAACACCAATGCTGACAAATTTTCTTCGGTTAATTGACGGCGAACTTCTTCGTCAAAGGCAGCAGCAAAGGCAGGAAAATTTTCGCGGGTTAAACTCATTCCTGCCGCCATTGCATGACCACCAAATTTTTGCAGCAATTCAGGGTGTCGCGCAGCAATTGCATCTAAAGCATCGCGGATATGAAAGCCTTGTATTGAACGTGCTGAACCTTTTATTTGACCTTCGCCAACATCGGCAAACACAATCGTTGGGCGATGATATTTATCTTTAATGCGCGAAGCTAAAATTCCGATAACACCTTGATGCCATGTATCATCAAATAAACAAACACCCCAAGGCAAAGAGTTCTCATCGGCAGATAAAACTTTCTGCAGCATGATCATAGCTTCTTGTTGCATACCGGTTTCAATCGCTTTTCTATCCTTATTCAGATCATCCATTTGCATCGCCATTTCACGCGCAAGGGATTCACTTTCACACATTAAACATTGAATGCCGAGCGACATATCATCCAATCGCCCCGCGGCATTTAAACGTGGGCCAAGCGCAAAACCAAAATCACTGGCGACAATTTTCTGTGCCTGCTTTCCTGCGATTTCTAACAAGGCTTTAATACCTGGGCGCGCAACGCCTGCGCGAATACGCTGTAAACCTTGCGCAACTAAAATACGATTGTTGTGATCGAGAGGAACAACGTCTGCTACTGTACCCAGTGCGACTAAATCTAAAAAGCTCGCCATATTGGGTTCGGTAATTCCGCTTTCCGCAAACCAACCCATTTGGCGAAGCTCTGCACGGAGAGCATTCATCACATAAAAAATAACGCCGACACCTGCGAGGTTTTTGCTGGGAAATTCACAGCCCGGTTGATTGGGATTTACGATTGCATCTGCTTCAGGTAATTCGCTACCGGGCAGATGGTGATCAGTCACAATCACTGCTATGCCTAACTCACGTGCAGCAAGTACACCCTCAATACTGGAGATGCCGTTATCAACAGTGATAATAACATCCGGCTGTTGTGCCGCAGCTACTGCAACAATTTCTGGCGTTAAGCCATAGCCATATTCAAAACGGTTGGGCACTATAAAATCTACGTTATGCAAACCCATTGCACGCAAAGCTAAAACGGCGAGCGCGCTGCTGGTTGCGCCATCAGCATCGAAGTCCCCCACAATAATTATTTTTGCGCCCGCCACTACAGCATCCGCCAAAATGCTTACGGCTTCTTGTAGACCTTTGAAATTGGGTTTGTGCAATTGCGCGAGCTGATATTGCAGCTCCTGTTCATTTTGAATGCCGCGCGCGCTGTAGATGCGTTGTAGTAATGGGTGAATTGATTGATCGAATTGCGTTTGCGATTCAATTTCACGGCGTTTGATAATTTTTTGCATAAGTTTTAATTCATTCGAGATTTTTTAACCCCCTCCCAACCTCCCCCTTGAAAAGAGGGAGGGGCTGACTCCCTACTTACTACAGAGTGAGAGCTTGGCTCCTCCCCCGCTTTTCAAGAGGGAGGCTGGGAGGGGGTTGCCTTTAAAAAAACAAAAACGCCGCACTAGCTAACCAATGCGGCGTTTCGTTGTACGCAAACTACTAAATTACTTACGTACATTCGCCGTAATAAATTGTTGCACTTTTGCAATTTCTTGTGGAAGTACAGTGTAACGCTCTTCACGCTCAAACAAATCTTTCATGTGGTGTGGCAATGCTGGATCTTCATCCTGCCCTGCTTTACGTACAGCTTCCGGGAATTTAGCAGGATGCGCGGTTGCCAAGCACACCATTGGAATATCGTGACGGCGACGAGTTCTACGAGCAGCTTCAACACCAATAGCTGTATGTGGATCTAATAAGTATTCAGTGTTTTCGAAGACATCGCGAATTACATCAATTGTTACATCATCAGCAACACCGTAGCTCGTGAACAATTCACGCGCACGCGACAAAGCAGATTCTTTTAACACCATGCTGCCAGATTTAAAATCTTTCATCAGCTGACGAATTGCACTGCCATCGCGGTCGTACAAATCAAACAACATACGTTCGAAGTTGCTCGACACCATGATGTCCATACTTGGCGACAAGGTGTGTTGCAATTGGTTTTTGCTGTGATCGTTGCTGCTAATACAACGGTGCAAAATATCATTGCTGTTAGTGGCAATTACCAATTGATCAATTGGCAAACCCATTTTCTTCGCCAAATAACCGGCAAAAATATCACCAAAATTTCCAGTGGGAACTGAGAATGCGATGGCGCGATGCGGAGCGCCCAAAGCCAAACCTGCATAGAAGTAGTAAACAATTTGCGCCATGATGCGCGCCCAGTTAATGGAGTTTACTGCTACCAATTGACGGCCTTCTGGCAAAAATGATTGATCGCCAAAGCTGGCTTTAACCATATTTTGGCAATCATCGAAATTACCTTCGAGCGCGATGTTAAAAACATTTGGCGCAAGTACAGTAGTCATTTGACGGCGTTGAACATCAGACACACGATTGTTCGGGTGCATGATAAAAATATCGATGTTGTCGCAACGGCGGCAGCCTTCAATGGCAGCAGAGCCTGTATCACCAGAAGTTGCGCCCATCACCACAACTTTTTGGTTGCGTTTTTTCAGCAAGTGATCAAGCAAGTGACCTAAAAACTGCAACGCAAAATCTTTAAATGCAAGCGTTGGCCCTTGGAACAATTCCAAAATCCATTCGTTGTGCGCAGTTTGTACTAAAGGTGCAATGGCATCATGGCGGAAAGTTGCGTAAGCGTCGGCAATAATTTTTTTGAAGTCTTCATCGCTAATTGCGCCTGCCACAAATGGCTTCATCACATTGAATGCCAAGTCTTGGTAAGACAAGCCGGCCCAAGAAGCAATTTCTTCTTTCGAAAAGGTTGGCAAGGTTTCTGGCACATACAAACCACCATCCGGAGCCAAGCCAGTTAAAACTACTTCTTCAAAAGAGAGCGCGGGCGCTAGGCCGCGAGTGCTGATGTATTTCACGATAATTAACCTTTCTGTAAATTTTTCTGTATTTTTTAATGTTCCCCCCTTTGAAAAAGGGGGCTAGGGGGATTTTAGTTTTTAAATCCCTCCTAACCTCCCTTTTTCAAAGGGAGGGATAAAAAGAGCAATATTAATTTATTTAAGCGATTCCACACGAATACGCATTACGGGAGCAGAAATAGAATCCAATGATTCTATTTTAACAATCGCCGCGGTCATTTTCTTTTCTTGCACGCGATTAGTCAGCAGAATTAACGGCACAGTTGATTCGCCCTCTTTCGCTTCTTTTTGAATCAGCGCTTCAATACTGATGCCAGAGTCGCTCAAAATAGTGGCGACTTTTGACAAAACACCAGGCTTATCCAACGCTTGCATACGCAAGTAATAAGCGGTTTCAATGTCTTCCATTGGAACGTGTTTTTGTTCAGTCACGAACTCATCTTGGAAACCAAGATAAGGTACGCGATGCGCAGGATCTGCAAGCAAAGTACGCGCAACATCCACAATATCACCCACAACTGATGAACCCGTTGGCTCTGCGCCAGCGCCAGCGCCGTAATAGAGCGTTGGGCCTACTGCATCGCCTTTTACCAAAACGGCATTCATTACGCCATCAACATTGGCGATTAAACGCTTCTCTGGAATCAAGGTTGGGTTTACATGTAATTCGATACCGCCCGCTGAGCGACGCGCTATACCTAAATGCTTAATGCGGTAGCCAAGCTCTTCTGCGTAATTCACATCTTCAGTGGAAATTTTAGTAATACCTTCTGTGAATACTTTTTTCACATCGAGCGGAATACCGAATGCCAAGGAGGCCAAAATCACCAGTTTGTGCGCCGCATCTATACCTTCAACATCAAAAGTAGGATCAGCTTCAGCGTAGCCCAGCTCTTGCGCTTCTTTCAGCACATCTTCAAAGGTGCGGCCTTTATCACGCATCTCGGTGAGAATGAAATTGGTAGTGCCGTTAATGATGCCAGCCAACCACTCAATATTGTTAGCCGCTAAACCTTCACGAATAGATTTAATGATTGGGATACCGCCTGCAACTGCCGCTTCAAACGCGACAGTCACGCCTTTAGCTTTTGCCGCAGCAAAAATTTCGTCGCCATGGTGAGCGATCAAAGCTTTATTCGCAGTAACAATATGCTTGCCATTAGCGATAGCAGTCATCACTAAATCTTTAGCAACGGTGGTGCCGCCAATCAATTCCACAACGATATCCACTGCAGGATTATTCACCACGTCGAAAATATCGCGAGTTACGTTGTAGGCAGAGGTATCTACTTTAGGGTTGTCGCGACGCGCACCAATTTGAATAATCGATACATTACAGCCGGAACGAGCATCAATCAGGCTCTTGTTGCGAGTAAGTATATTTACGGTGCCGCTAGCCACGGTTCCAAGACCGCAGATGCCGACACTGACGGTGCGAGCAGAATTGACTGATTTCAAGTGGATTCCCCTGAGAGTAAAACTAATTAAGTGTACGCCAGACAGCCCTCTAGAGGGCTATGGTCAATAAAAAGACGGCCACCATACTCAGGGAATACAGGGCTGTCAATGCGCCAGCCCTGCGGAAAAGCGAACTTCTAAAGAAAAAGGGAAATTACAAAATACCCAAGGCTTTTGCCAGCTGTTGCGGCGGTAAATAGCCTAATTTTATTTCGCCATTGGGCATCCAAAGCGCAGGCGTTGCATTCACGCCAACGCGCCCGCCCAAATCATATTGGGCAGCAACTGGACTGTTGCAAGTGAGATTTGGTATGTCCTGCCCCTCTTTCAACTTGGTCAAAGCTGTCTGCTTGTCTTTTGAACACCAAGCCGTTATCAACTTATCTGCCGATGGGCTGGGAATACCGGCACGAGGAAATGCCAAGTAGCGGATTTCAATTCCCAATTTATTGTATTCGGCCATCTCACTATTGAGCTTGCGGCAGTAGCCACAATCCACATCGGTAAATACATAGAGAACCGCTTTAGTTTCACCCGTGGCTTTATAATTGATTGAATCCTTAGGATTGATCGTCGCCAGCAACTTCTTGCGCTCAGCAACCAGCCCAGGGTCTTCCCACTTGGAAATACCAGCAGGCGTTATATTGAAAATTTCACCTTGAATAAATTTGCTGCCATCTGCGGTGACCAACACATCGCTACCGCCAATTTTGACAATATAAAGTCCATCAATAGGTGATGGACGTACAGCACCAATAGGGTATTGGGGAAATACCTGCGTTAGTTTGGCGGTGATAGCTGCATCAGGCGTTACGCGCTTAATTAAGCTACCCGCAGACAAAGGCGCAGTATCTGCCGCGTAACTTGCGCTCACACAACTAAGTGCAAATAATCCAAGCCAAATAGATAGGCGTTTTTTTATCATCATAAGCTCCAAAAAAATCATTTAATAAATTGCAAAAATCGGTCAATTAACCACGCGGGTGATGCATTGCGTGCTGTGTTTTCATTCGCGTGCGAGCGATATGAGTATAAATTTGTGTAGTTGATAAATCACTGTGCCCCAACAAAAGTTGCACCACGCGCAAATCGGCTCCGTGATTTAACAGATGGGTCGCAAACGCATGCCTAAGCGTATGCGGTGATAACGGCTTTTCAATACCTGCTACTGTAGCCCAATGTTTGATGCGATGCCAAAAGGTTTGTCGCGTCATCAGCTGGGCGCGCGAACTGGGGAATACTACTTCATTCGGCATATTATTTAGTAAAAAAGGTCTCGCTTCGCGAAAATATCTTTCCAGCCACGCCGACGCCTCTTCGCCCATAGGAATCAATCGCTCTTTGCTACCCTTGCCCATCACTCGAATCACATTTTGGCGCAGATTTATCTGCGGCATGGTCAAGGTGACTAGCTCTGTCACTCGCAGGCCGCAGGCGTAAAGCACCTCTAACATAGTACGGTCACGCAGGCCGATGGGGTCTTCTAAATCAGGGGCATCCAGCAAGCTTTCGACATCCAATTCCGTTAAAGATTTCGGTAATGAACGTGGTAATTTAGGGCTTTCGATTAATGCGAGTGGATTCTCCTGAATCACGCCTTCGCGTAACTGGTAGCGATAAAACCCGCGAACACAGGAAAGGAAGCGTGCACTGGAACGACTGCTTAATTTTTTATCGAGTCGTTGCGCCAAATAACTTTGCAAAGTGCCAGGGTCAACGCTCAGTAAGTTTTTACCTTGTTCCTGCAACCATTGAGCAAACAAGGTTAAATCGGTGCGATAGGAATCCAGCGAGTTTTTGCTGAGGCCTTTTTCCATCCAGATAGCATCCAGATAGAGAGCAATAATGCCTTCTTCTTGCGCCAAAAGTGGTTGGGCTGGATCGTTACTGATTTCCACTAAAACATCTCAGAAAATTTTGACTTTACCAGAAAGCAAAAAGCCAGAGCAGTTACCTGCTCTGGCTTTTGCGGTAAATAGCAAGCTGCTATTAAACCAATTTTTCTTTAATACGTGCAGCCTTACCAGTAAGGTCGCGCAGGTAGTAAAGCTTAGCTTGACGTACATCACCACGACGCTTGAGAGTAATGCTCTCGATTTGGCGTGAGTGAGTTTGGAAAGTACGCTCAACACCTACACCGTGAGAAATTTTACGCACGGTAAAAGCAGAGTTCAAACCACGGCTACGAATAGCGATTACAACGCCTTCGAATGCTTGTGAACGAACGCGATCGCCTTCTTTCACTTGTACTTGAACTACAACGGTATCGCCTGGTGAAAATTCAGTCACGTTAGCTTTCAGTTGCTCAGCTTCGAGAGCCTGAATAATTTTGTTAGTCATTGATATTCTCCTAAGAGTCTATAGCTTCACAGCTAGAGTGTGTCGTTATCAAGGTCCCGACGATAATCCGTCAACAGCTTTTGCTG